>LNFM01002973.1_pt1 | contig 34421 bp, 44 predicted proteins | sample 596031 | NCBI WGS metagenome assembly LNFM01 (sample SAMN04254537, study PRJNA301005) | activated carbon metagenome | isolation source: dual media filters at the Ann Arbor, Michigan drinking water treatment plant | place: USA: Ann Arbor
ACCAGTTCTGCGTCTGACTGCGCACCTTGGCCTCCAGCCGCTCGGCTGCGTAGAGCGTGCCACGGCCTGGGATGCAGGCGCAGCTGTCGGCAATGAACGTCGCGTAGAACCTGGGCGCAATCCGGTTGTACAGCAGGTGATGCACGATCCGATCCCGGAAGTCGGCCGCCCAGACCTCCCGCGGCTTTGGCCTGGTGATCACGAAGCAGATCGATTTCCCAGGCTGATAACTGCCGTCCACCAGCTCACCGTGGAGGCGGGCGAGGTTGCGTTCCAGGTCCTGCTCGAAGGTGAGGGCGCTCACGGTGTTCCGCTTCGCCAGCCGGCAGTCGAAGTACGCCTGCACCAGCTCCTGAAAAGAAAATGCCGCATCGGTTTGACCTTCGGACCGCACGAGCCCTGTTGTTGTTGTCCTTGTGATCGTTGTTCTGGTTGCCATCGTTGAAGTTCTGATTCCAGGCATAGTCAGAGTTCGAGGCGTGCGGGTTATCGTGCTATCCACGTCGCCCCACCGAAGCCCTTTGACGAGCGATCAGCAGGGAAACTGCGCCGGACCAGACCGGGGAGCAGTCCGCGGTATCCGTGATGCGCATGGCGGTGGCCACAAGGGCCAGCGGCACGACCAGATTAAATCGCACAGGCATGGTGGCCGTGACCATCATGCGACAGGCGACGATGCGGAGTGCTTACGCCATCCGTTGGCTTGCTTGCCGATGCTGCTGGTGAGCTCGATCGCACGGGCGTACTGCGCGGTCGAGATGAACCGCATGTCGCGAGACAGCCTCAAGAGCAGTTCGGCTACCTGCAGGCGCTCAACCAGCGCCCCGAGATGCGGGATTTTGTCCGCCGCACTGTTGGCGCGAAAGATCAGCACCAACAGCTCGACGCACTCGTCCCGAATCTCGCCGCCCACCGACAGCCGAAAGTCTCTCGGCATGTTGCGGGTGATCTGGGTGACGTGACTGAACAAGTCGTACGCCACTTTGTAGATCGGCAGGTTGGTGTGGATAGCCATGCGAAAGGGTTAAATTACTGAATAACTAATCTGCGGACCGCACGAGCCCGGAAGTCGCCGTCCTTGTGATCGAGGCTCTGGTAGCCAACGTTGAAGTCCTGACTCCAGGCATAGCCAGCGTACGAGGCGTGCGTCTCGCACGACCAATACCAGGCATCGGCAAAACGGTCTTTCACATTGCCGAACAGAATGGCCTGCTCGCGGCGCTTGGGCAGCGTGAAATCATTGTGGCCGTCAGCATCGAGGCCTGCCGCCCATTCGGTCGCATCCTTCCAGTTGATCCGTTCGCGGTCGGGCTCGGCGAGGATCAGGTGATAGTCCGGCTGGCCTTCGTCACCGCGAACCGTTCCGGCGTAGATCCCGCCTTGGCCATGCCACACTTGGCCGATTCGCGGAATGGCATCCACAGGCGCTGCGGGCTGCGGCTCATCTTTATCGCGATGAATGATGTTGTCGAGCATGGCCTGAACTGTGGCGCGGGCGAACAGCACCATTTGGTCATCGTTGAGCGTGACCGTGACCACGTTGCCGGGTGTTCCTTTCATGGATACCTCCGAAATTGTTGAATGGTTAAATGGGGAATCTGCGGACCGCACGAGCCCGGCCGTTGTTGCCCTTGTGACCGTCGTCCTGGCCGCCATCGCCGAAGCTCTGATCCCAGGCACAGCCAGCGTCCGAGGCGTGTTGGGTGGAGCTCCAGTACCAGACTTCATCGAAGGCCTCGGGCTTGCCATCCTGGAAGGCATCGACCTCAGTCTGCAGCGGATGCTTCTCGGTGTAGGGATAGCCGACCGGCAGGCTCGACGGATTCTCACCGTGGCGATGCACCCAGTTCTCGTCGATCGTGGGCTTCAGGTTGCGGTAGCAGACCTCCAGCTCGTCGCGGCTCGGCAGATACCAGTCGTTGCAGCCGTTGATGTTGAGCCCGAGCGCCCACTTGGCCAGGGCACTGCCGGCTGCAGCCATTGCTTCCGTGTTGGTGCGGCCGTCATTGAAGCTCTGCGCGCCCTCGACCATCTTGGTGGTCTTGTTCCAGGGCGCATCCTTGTGCTCGCCCTCAGCCTTCGGAGCCACGATGACGGCGTAGTTCTGCTCCCCGCTGCGGACGTAACCCGCGAAAAATCCGCCACCGAAGACGGCGCCGGGGATGAGGATGGCCGGACGTTCTACTTGTGCGACTGCGTTCATGTTCTGCTCCTTTTCAGGTGGGGAAGGGCCAGCGGTCAGGGACGGTGGTCATCGTCGCCGTGCGCCGGCTTGTTACTTTTCGTCTTCGTCTTCCGTGGATGCCGGCGGCTTCAGGGTGATCTCGGCAGTGAGACCGAGCACCGCTGCGACCTTGCCGATCTCGTCGTCCTTCGGATAAATCTGGGCGCGGAAGCTGACATTCACCGAGCCCCCTTCCTGCGGGTCCAGCACCAGGTTGTTCACGTCGGCGCTGAACGCCAGATCCTTCTTCGAGACCGGGGCGTGGATGAAGAGCGTCCCGCCGACGATCTGGTCATCCCACTTGATCGGGCCCATCTTCGGATAACGCAGCGTCGGCAGGTAGCTTTCGTCCTGCACCAGGTCAGGATCCACCGGCTTGTCGTAGAGGCTCCACTTCAGCGTGGGCGAGAGCTCAGACAGGAAGCCGTTCGGCAGCTTGGCCTCCAGCTTCAGGTCGACGGCTTTCACGTCGTCTTCCCCGTGCTTTTCGGTGCGGATGTTCAGGTGCGCGATCTTGGCGTTGATGCGTTCGAGTGCAAACATGGATTCTCCTGATGATGAAAAAGGGTGGGCTACTCGCTCGGTAGTGGGGTGGTTCCGGCGTCCCGGCCCCGCCCGGACACTTTCGCCCGTTGATCGTTACTTCGCGCCCTGAAGCTTGGCGCGTGCCTTGGCGATCTCGTCACGCAGCTCGTCCTGCGTTTTGCCGTCGAGGTTGCTGCTGCCGAGCAGGTCGAGCGCCTGGTCGAGGTCGTCGGTGTTTTTCGCTCCGACGATCATCGCGGCGATGCGAGGGCGGTCGATGACGGGAGCACCGCCTTCGCTGCCTGCGCCGATCTGCTGGGTAGCATCATCGTCGTCGCCTGCGGCCGTGGTTTCTTCACCGGGCTCGACATGGAATTCACCTGTCAGCACCCCGTCCAGGTTCTGCGCTTCGCCGCGGGCCGTGGTGTCTTCCATCGCCACGGCGGTCGCAAGCTCGACCGACAGGGGCAGGTATTTCGCCAGCCGGCGGATCGCGGTCTTGCGGCCCATTTCCTCGAAGTGGTCAGCCCAGACCGGGTTTTTCTTGCCCTGGGAGGCCTGCTGAATCTTCCTCACCGCCTGCACCGTCATCACTTCGAACGCATGCCCGCCGTCCTTCATGTGGGCGACGGCGTAGAAGTGGGTGATCTCGCCGCGGTCGCCTTCCGCCGGCACATGCCGCAGTTTCTCGGTCAGGCCGTATTCATATTCGAAGGTATCGTTCTGCCGGACGGCATGGGCCGCGATGCTGGTGATCTGTCCGGAGCGCCGAGCAAGGTCGATCAGGCCCTTGTAACCGATCACGACTTGCGCGTCAGAGCGGTTCTTTTTGGTGTTGTGGAACGGGATCAGGTACGCATGCCCCAGCACGGTGTTCGGCTCCAGCCCCATCTGCGAGCACTGGATAATGCCGCCGATCAGGGTGGGAACGTAGCACTCCAGCAGCTTCGGGTTGCTGGTGACGCTGGTGATCGCCACGCGCATCAGGCGCTCCGGGTTCATGTGCTTCGGCAGTGCCTGCGCGATGATCTGTTTGTTCTGTTCCAGCAGGTGCTTGACCATATCCTTCGGCTTGACATCCTTGCCGGCGGCGATGGCGGCTGCGGTGATGCTGGCGGGGGTGCCGGTGGCGGCGGCTTTGAGTGCGGCGGTGCTCATGGCTGAATGACTCCTGAGTTATTTGAATCGAAGGGAACGAAACCAGGTGGTGCGGCTGTACTTCTCGGCAATCTCCGACTGCTCTTTCTGCAGGCGCTTGGAATCGATGCTCGTGCGGCTTTGTTTTTTCCAGGTGGCGAACGGGACGCCGGCCGCAGTGATGATGGCGTTGTCGATGGCTTCGGGCGGCGTATCCGGCTGGATGCCCCATTGCCGGCGCACATAGTCGGCGATCAGGAATTCCAGCTCGTCCTTGCGCTCATCCAGCGCGGCGATGTTCGAACGGATGCTTCGCAGCTGATCCAGCAACTCGACCGTGGCCTCGTCGGCCTCTACCGGCTTGCCGTTGACGCGGGAGAACAGCCGCATCATGTCGTCCATGTTGATCGGGTCCGGCGGGATCCGAGGCAGGATGTGGTTTTGCCAGAAGGCGACCGCCTTTTCGCGCACGGCGGCGATGGTCTCAGGGTCGGCAATAAGCGGGAAGGCAACCAGGTTGTCGAGTCCGAAGAGAGCGGCCACTAATGCGGCGGGCCTGCGCGCAACACCGAGACCGTGCATTACCTGCGCGGCGTAGTGGATCGGAACATCTTCACTGCCTTCCTCGCCCCATTCCTTGGCCTTGAACGGGTGGACGGTCTTGATTTCGCCGTTCAGCACCGTGCCATCGGCGATCACATGCAACTGCGGACGGTCAGGGAACGCTGCGCGCACGGCATCCGACATCAGGAACTCGAAGTCGATCTCGGCAGCGAGGAACGGATGTTCACCGTCGATGTATCGGTTCTGATCCTCGTCCAGCGACAGGCGGGTGACCTCGATGCCGTAGGTGTCCATCAGCATTTCGGCAATCACCGGCTCTTGGCGCTTGCGGCGGGCGAAGAATTTGCGCTTCTCCGGGGTAATGACTTCCGGCGCTGCGCTGACCTTGCGCTCGTAGCACTGCAGCGGGGTCATCCACGGCGACAGGCCCATGATCGCAGCGATGTCGCTGCCGCCGATGTAGGTGCGGCGGTCGAGCTCGCCGGCCGGGGCGGGCAGGGTGACGATATCGTTCATGCCTCACCCCGCGCCAGCCGGTTGGCCTCGTCGTTCACCAGGTCATCGCCCTCGTGGGTGTCCACGTAGTCCACGAACAGCTTCAGCATCGACAGCGCGGTCGACGCGATGCGTTGCTGGGCTTCCGGGGTGATCGGGCGCGCGGCGATCGCGTGGATCCGCTGCAGGCCATGAAGAAACGCCGTATTGTCGTCGGCCAGATCGGCCAGCAGGTCAACCAGGCGCGCGGTGTTCTCGCTCTGCGGGTCAGCGATGAAGTCACCGACCAGCCGCTTGCGCGAAGCCTCCGCGATGGTCATCAGGTCATCGTCGCGGTCGTCGTCGCGCATCTTCCGGGCGAGGGCCGCGGTGTTGCCGTCGGGCATCATGCGGGCACTCCCAGGCGGGCGCTGGATTCAGCGATAACCTTGTCCATCTGGTGAATGCTTCCGGCCATGAACCCGAGGCGAAAGCCAGCGCGCAGCTCATCGGTCGGCTGGATGTTGCGTTCGCGGCAGATCGCCTGCAGCTGCTGGTCGGCCATGATGATCGGGTCTTCCATCACGGCGCCCCGGAGATCCACAGCGCGACGGCGTAGGCGTACTGGTCGGCAACCTCCCACAGGATGCGGCCCGAGGCCAGCACCAGGCCGACGCCGATGCCGATCAGCGCCAGTGCCAGAGCACCCTTGCAGATGTCGGCAAGCGTCTCGATGTCCCAGATCGGCTTGCGCTCGCGCGGGATGCGGTGCGCAGGGCGGATGTGGTCGAAGCCTTTTTCTGTGATTCCCATGTGAACCTCCGAAATTGATGAAGGGTTAAATGGGCAATCTGCGGACCGCACGAGCCCTGCCGCTGAAGCCCTTGGGATCGTTGCTCTGGTAGCCACCGCCGAAGCCCTGAAGCCAGGCATAGTCAGAGTACGAGGCGTGCGTCTCGCAGGACCAATACCAGTCGGATTTGAACTGCTGCTTGGCATTGGCGAAGAGCAGCGCCTGCTCTTGACGGGTCGGCAGCTCGCCGCCTTGCTCTTTCGCCCAGGCCTCAGCCTTCGCCCAGGTGGTGTCGTCCAGATCACCGGGGAGCAGGATCAGGTGGTGCGAGGGGGTTCCATCCTTGAGGGCGATCCCGGCGTAATGCTCACCCTCGTTGAGGGTCGGGATCGTGATGGTGACTGCGGGGGATTTCTGTGCTGCGGTGGCCTGCTGGTTCATCTCTCTCTCCTTCGCTCGTTCGGTGAGCGTTGGAGAAAGATTAGCGCACTTAACAAATATCGTCAAGCACACTTAACAAAATAATAAAAAAGGGTTTCTTTGGGCTATTTTGTGACTTTTTGCATCCGGAACGTCCATGGCGGTGCTGGGCTGGCATCTGCCCAAAGCCCCAATCTGGCGTTCTTAGCGGCTTGCTGCAGGCCGTACAAAGGTGAGGAGGAAGCGGCATATCGATCAAAAACCCAAGCCATGCCTGTCGATACCTGGTATGTCGCAGCGTCGGTGCCAGCGCATGAAACTTTGGCGACCATTCGTCCGTAGCGATCCGTGGCCACAGGATGCACAGTGGCTGGCCTATGGTGACACAAGACGGTTAAGGACTGTCTGGAGCGGCTGCCGAACGCTTGGGCCTTCTCTGGAGCGTCGATCTCGGCCAGTCGCACCTTAACCTGCTGCTGGTCAACAAGCACGGTCAGGGTGTCACCGTCAGTGATGCTAATTACCTGGCCTGAAAGTAGTGCAGCTAAGGCCGAGGCTGCGATGAGGGGCATGGATAAGCGCGTTTGAGTGATAGCCTGACAACAACGCTGAGCGGCATTTCAGGGCTTAAAGTGGCCACGATTTTGCTGTAATACGCAGCGTATCCGTCAATGATCTGAAATATTTCAGATCGCACGGCTTCCCCGCGCGGCGGGCAAAATTCCACTGGCAACCCATCAAGTTTGTTTAAAACTTGCTGCTCAAGGATGGCCGCCAAGTAACCATTAATCCAGTGATCAAGCGGCTCGGCGCGGCCCGCCTGCAATGCTCGGTGCATCTTGTATTGCGCGTAAGTTGGTTGCAGATAACCACCCTGTTCGGCAGCAAAAGCACCCGAGTAGAAAAGTGGGATGATTAGAAGCAGAAATCTCATTGGGATCTCTTACTTTTTGCTCCCCACCCATCCCCGAGGCGAGAATCCGGGACGGCCCTTGCAAATATTTTTGCAAGAAGAGGGCGGTCTGTTGGTGTGGTGTTTTCAAAAACTTTAATCGCAAACTCGATAATCTCCGTTGGGATCGAATCTTCTGGACGCTTGGCGACTTTCTTCGGCCCTTCGTTAAGCGCAATCCATCGGGCGGAATAACCGCTCGCATCCTGCATTTTAAAGGCGGTTCCAACTTTCAAAACATTGGTTCTCCCGCTCTCAATCTGGCTTAGGGCGCTACGGGAGATGCCGATCAGGCGCGAAAATTCTGCTGGCTTTACTTCGCCTCGCGCCTCCCTAACTCTTTCGGCTAATTTTTTGTTCATTTTCAGAGACTAACGAATAAAACGTTAAGTGTGCTTGACGATAAATCGGGAAGTATGCTTAACTCTCTTCATGAAGAAATCAGACCTGATTGCCGTTTACGGCACATATGACGAAATCGGGGCCGTATTTGCCCCCACAAACAACGGGGTTGCATTGACTCGAAGCGCGATTGCGCAGTGGGGTGAGGAAATTCCCGAACTTCGTGTGTATCAACTACGCGAGTTGGTTCCGGACATTGAATCCCTGATCGCTGCAGCGAAAAAAGCAGCATGACCGCATACCAGACCCCTGTTTCCTCGCTCGCAAGGGCGGGGTTCTTTATTCCGAGTGATCGCATGCCGGTCATTCTTTCGCCGATCTACCGGAAAGTAGCGGAAGGTTTTTCTCCGGGAGGTTCCGCATGCCGGCGCAGCTGACCCTCAATTTCGAGCCGGGTCTGGCCGAAAGGCACCGCAGCCTGAAGTCCTGCGTCCGGGAGCGCATCTACGGTAACGGCAAGCCACTGAAGGTGATCGCCGCCGACATGGACCTGTCGGAAACAGAGCTGTCGCGCAAGCTCGCCGACAACCCGAACGACACCAGGAACCTGAACTGCGACGACCTGGAGCGCTACATCGCCGAGAGCGGGGATGTGACACCGATCTACTACCTGATCGAGAAATTTGCGGTCAGCACCGAGGCGAAGGCTGCTTTTGCTGCGGCCGAGCTGGTGAAGCTACTGCCCGCAGTGGTCGCGCTTGCGAAGCAGGCTGGGGTGAAGGCATGAACCCGATTCCGCCCCTCGATCCCGAAGCCGCGCCGCAGGTCGCTGATGCGGACACCAATCGCCTGCGCGACTACCTGCGCCGGAAACTTGCCGAGGGGTGCGCACACCCGGCGCGGGAACGGCTGATGCGCGCGGAGCTGCAGCGGCTGGAAAGGCTCGCCGCATGAACCGGCCTGATGCGGAGTTCGCGATCTCGACCTGTGCCGGTAAGCAGGCCTTTGACACCTTTGCGCTGGCCAATCAGGTCGCTCGCCGGTTTCATCGTGGGCAAGGTAGTGCCGGTCGCCGCGCCTATCACTGCACGCTCTGTGGGAAGTTTCACGTCGGCACCAGCATAAAGCCGAAGGTCACGCTCAAGAAGCCGAGGGTTACGTGAGCCCGACCGACACCGCAGCGATTGCCCAAGCTGTTCGCCGCACGGTGGCCGACATCCATCCGGATCCGGAACTGCACGGAAAGCTCTACGACCTGGTGGTGGAGGCGGCGGAGCGCCAGGTGCTGGAGTCGGTGTTGCGCTACCACCGCGGTAACCAGTCGCAGAGCGCGCGCCACCTGGGCATCAACCGCAACACGTTGCGCAAGCTGATTCGACGACACCAGATCATTTTCTGATGGGGGGGACGACATGGAGCAGGGAAGCCTTGTTTTCGACGCACCTCTTGCCCGGCGCCACGATCCGGTGACGAGCCACAGCGCCGCGGATCGGGCGCAGAAGTTCAGCAAACACCACGAGGCGACGATCTTCAACGCCATCTGTGAAGCTGGGCCGCTGGGGGCGAACTTCAAGGAGATCGCCCAGATGACCGGGATGGAGCCGGTGGCGGTCGCACGCAGGCTGTCCTCGATGGAAGAGCGAAAGCTCATCGAGCGGCGGCTGAAGCCTGGCGCGACCAAGCCGCGGGATTACCAGGAGCGCGACGGCTGCGCGCTGTGGTGGCGGACATGAACGTCGGACTTGCTGATTTTGTGCGTATGGCCAACACACTGGCTATCGCGTCGACGAGCGCCATCAATGCTTCTGATGGCTTACCTTCAAAAACCCCGCTGACTATTCGGATTCTTGCTGAGCTGGCCGAATCACCCGGCACAGCCTCTGAAATCGCCAGCATCCTTGGCGAGAATCAGCAGCACGTCTCCGGATCGATCTGCAACATGCGCGATTCGGGCTATGTGAAGACGCAAGGAAACGCGCGATCTAGAACCCGGCCCGCCTTCATCTATGTCATCACCAACGCAGGGCTGAGAAGGCTCAAGCAGTGGAGGGGCGAATGAGGGTATTGGTGGCCTGCGAATTCTCCGGCACCGTTCGCCGCGCCTTTAGGGCCCGCGGACACGAAGCCTGGTCCTGCGACCTGCTGCCGTCCGAGGATCGCTCCGACTTCCACATCGAAGGCGATGCCCGCGACATCCTCAACGACGGCTGGGACATGCTGATGGTCGCCCACCCGCCCTGCACGCGCCTTTGCAATTCCGGGGTGCGGTGGTTGGCCGAGCGCAATCTGTGGGCCGACCTGCGGGAAGCCGCTGATCTGTTTTCCGCCTTCTGGAATGCACCCATCGAGCGCATCTGCATCGAAAACCCCGTCATGCACCACCACGCGAAGGCCCTGATCCGAAATTATCAGGAGCCTGCCCAGTCCGTGCAGCCGTGGCAATTCGGGCATGGCGAGACCAAGCGCACCTGCCTCTGGCTGCGCAACCTGCCAAAGCTGACGCCGACGAACATTGTTGAAGGCCGGGAGCCTCGCGTCCACAAGATGCCGCCGAGCCCGAACCGCTGGCGCGAAAGATCGCGCTTTTTCCCCGGTATCGCCAAGGCGATGGCGGATCAGTGGACTGATTACGTTGAAACGAGGATGGCCGCATGACCAAGACCCAGAGAATCCGTGACGCGCTCGCCACCTTGGCGCCCAGCGAAATCATGCCCGCCGGCCACCTCCAAGAGAAGACCGGCATCGACTCGCTGGCCGTGGCTATTCACAGCATGCTCAAAAGCGGCGAAGTCATCGCCACCGGCAAGCGCGGCGAGAAGTGCTACCGCCTGAACCCGAAACACAGCCACAAGTCCAGCCTCGATAAGGCCCTTCCGGTCAAGCGCCGAAAGAAAACGGTCCGCAAAAATCGGCGGCCCTCTCGGCCCAGCAAGAGCATCAAGACCAGCCTCGTGGCAATAGCCGGCATCACGCCGGTTTTTCGCCTCGTGGTCGGCCAGCTCATTGCCGCCAGCCGCCTGTTGCGCACCACCGTGTCCACCAATGTTGAAGGGCTGGAAAACGACCGGCTACTCACCGGCGCTCTGCAGAACGCCGAGCGGGCCGAGGCGATCATGGAGGCGATCGAAATTGCCAGCTTCAAGGATCTGGAATGACCGAACAAGAAAAACCCGCCCCGCTGGTCCCGCCGGATGTCGATCTGCGGGGGCTGCCGTTCATCCCGCTGGACACGGTGCGCCTGCTCGACAGCGACCTGTTTGCCCTGAGCACTGGTGACGAGTTCAAGGCCGCGGTGGCGCTGTGGTGTAAGTCGTGGGTGCAGGTTCCGGCCTCCAGTGTCCCGAATGACGATCGTGTGCTCGCGCATCTGTCCGGTGCTGGCACCAGGTGGAAGAAGGTCAAGGCGATGGCCATGCGCGGCTGGATCCTGTGCTCTGACAACCGCTGGTATCACAGGGTGGTGGCCGAGAAAGCGATGGAAGCATGGGCTCACCGGCAAGCCCAACGGGATCGTGCGGCAAAGCGGTGGCATAAAAATCCTGAATCATCCGGCAGTGCCGCCGCACATGCCACGGCATCACCCACGGCACATGCCACGGCATATCCCGCGGCAATGCAAGGGACAGGGACAGTAAAGGGACAGGGACATAAAACCATAGGTTCTAAGGAGCGCAGTGGTATAGCCCCCTGTACGGCAGTCGATCTTGCCGTCGCGCTGCGCGCCCTCGATGTCCCTGATGCGAACGGAAGCAACCCGGTGGTGCTCGGCTGGGCAGAGCAGGGCGTCACGGTCGCTCAGGCGCAGGAAGCCTGCCGAATTGCCCAGCAGGACCGGCAGAAGCCCAGGCCATCGGTGCGCTACCTCGATCCGATCGTGCAGGAGCTGCTCGCCGGGAAGCCCGCTGCCGGAGCCAGCCAGACCACCAAGGCCATGCAGAGCCTGCAGGCCGCAAAAAGAGGACTTCGGGAATGAACTGGGACATGCCGATCACCCTGCAGGAGGCCGTTTACGACGGACTGACCGGGCTCATGGCGCTTCGCCTCCGCGGCACACCAGCGGCTGAGAACGTCCAGAAAACCGCGAAAATCTGGCTCGCTGCAATGGGCAGCCGCCCCATCTCCTGGGATGCCGAGCTGGACCTTGAGCGCATCCAGCGGGCGTTCGTCGAGCTTGCTGCCACCATGGATCGCTGGCCTGCACCTGCGGATTTCATGGCTGTGCTCCCCCCTCGTAAACCGCAGCTGAGCCTCGCCGCACCGACTGACAGGAACATGTCACCGGAAACCCGAAAGCTCATCGATGGGCTGCTCACCCGGATGCGTGCGAACTCTCGTCAGCAGGAGCCGTCATGAGCGTGCGCCTCGTTCTGCCATACCCGGTCTCGGCGAATCGCTACTGGCGCAGCTACGTGCCCAAAGGCTGGACCCGCGCAGTGGTGGCCCTCTCACCCGAGGCCAAGGACTACAAGCGCGCGGTCGGCTACCTGGCCAAGCAGCAGGGCTGTCACCAACCGACGAAGAAGCCGCTGGAAATGCGCTTGACGCTGATCCCTCGCAACGGGGTGGTCATGGACCTCGGCAACTGCGAGAAGGTGCTCGGAGACGCCCTGCAAGGCATTGCCTACGACAACGACAAGCAGATCCGGCGCATGGTCAAGGAATACGGCGAGCCCGACGGCAAAGGCGGGGTCATCGTCGAGCTGCTGGAGTTTGTCCCGCAATCACCACCCCTGTTCGCTGATGCTCGTCAAGCGTGAGCGCATCAACATCGTCGAGATCATCCTGGACCTCAGGAGGGCGCCGCACCGGATGAAGTTTCACGAGATCGCCAGCTCCATCGGCGTCTCTGTGGACATGGTGAAAGGCTGGTTCTACGACGCTTCCGCACCCCGCCTCGAAGACGGCATTGCACTGCTCGCGCTCCATGAGCTCAAGTCAAAAAGTGGGATTTCCCACCCTGAAAGGCAGGAAACCGGCGTAAAACCTGCCTCGCACGCGCGCGTATCGAAGAAAACCATCGCGAAGGAGAAGAGCATGGCCAGGAAATCGCAACCGAAGAACCTGAGTGCGCCCGGGGCCGATCCCCAGACGCCGGGGCAGTCCGACGTCGACGCCGCCATCGTGGCCGGCAAATCGGGGCAGGCCCGCAAGATCGCGAAGCCGAAGCCCGAGGTGGCGCCGGCCAAGGTGAGCGTGGTGGACAGCCAGCGGCCGAGGACGATGCCGGTCAACCAGAAGACCGAGATGAGCTACGCCGAGGCGATGAAGCTGCACGAGTCCGGCGAGCAGACCCGCGCCATCCTCACCGACAAGGGCTGGCTCGCGCCGCCGTTGCGGACCCCGCAGCACGCCAAGGCCGGGGTGGCCTGAGCATGTGCGGGATCTTCAAGGAAGTCGGCAAAGTCTTGGGCGGCGGGGGCAGCGAAACCCCGACCGTGATCCGCGAGTCTCCGGTGGCTGACCAGGCGCAGATCGATGCTGACGCCTCGGCCAAGGCCGGTCAGGATCGTACCGTGCGCCGTCGCCGCCTGCGCGCTTCTTCGCTCCTGGCTACCGGCGGGCAAGGGGACACCGAAGCACCGGTGACCGGCCAAGCCGCAGCAAAACCCAGCCTCGGGGCCTGACCGACCGATGCTCATCGATGCCCAGGCGCTGGACCGGCGCAAGGAGCAGCTGAAGAGCCGCCGATCCGTGGTCGAGGACGAATGGCGGAAGTGCTTCCGCTACACGCACCCGCTACGGGGCGTCGGCTTCGAGTCGATGGGCATCGTCTCCGGCAACACCACCCAGCAGCTGGCCGCGAACGCACAGGCCGCGCTCGCTGAACTGCTCGACTCCACCGGCACCGATTCGGCAGACATCCTGGCTGCTGCACTCATGTCCGGATTGACGCCCGCCAGCTCGCGATGGGTCGGGTTCGATGCGGGTGACGAGACCGACGAGGAAAAGCGCTGGCTTGATGCCGCCGCCGAATGGATGTGGGTGCGGATCCACGCGAGCAACTACGATGCCGTGGGCTTCGATTGCATGCTCGACATGGTGATCGCCGGCATGTTCCCGATGTTCGTCGACGAGGCCCCGGAAGGAGGTTACCGCTTCGAGGAGTGGCCTCTCGCGAACACCTACTTCGCAGCCAGCATCCCGGGCGGACCGGTGGACACCGTGTTCAACGAGTTCCCGCTCTCCGCGGAGCAGGCGGTGAAGACCTACGAGGCGCACATGCTCTCGGAGAAGCTGCGCAAGCTGGCCGAGGACAAGCCGGACGAGCAGGTGACCTTCGTGCGCTGTGTCTACCCCCGCACCGGCAAGCCGGCCGGGAGGTTCGCCCGCAACCTGCCGTATGCCTCGGTGCACTACGAGCAGGACACCCGCAAGGTGGTGCGCGAGTCCGGCTACCACGAGCAGCCGATCGGTGTGCCGCGGTGGAACGTGATCCCGGGCTCGGTGTATGCCTTCGGCCAGGTGAGCAAGGCGCTGCCGGACATGAAGACGCTGAACGAGGTCGTGCGCTTTGACCTGGCGAACATGGACCTGGCCATCGCCGGGATGTGGGGCGCGGTCGATGATGGTGTGCTGAACGCCCGCGAGATCAAGATCGGCCCGCGCAAGGTGGTGGTAATGGCCGAGAAGGACAACTTCTGGGCGCTGAAGCCGGCCAGCGAGTTCCAGGTGGCCGTGCTGGAGATCGAGCGCCTGCAGCGGAGCATCCGCAAGCTGATGATGGCCGACCAGCTGGAGCCGCAGGGCGGTCCGGTCAAGTCCGCCACCGAGATCGTGGTGCGCACCGAACTGATCCGCCAGCTCCTGGGCCCGGTCTACGGCCGCATGCAGTCGGAATACCTGCAGTGGCTGGCCAAGCGCTGCTTCGGCATCGGCTACCGCTCGGGCGCCATGACCGACGAGATCGGGCCGGCACCGCGCTCGCTGATGGATCGTGTGCTGACGGTGCGCTACATGTCCCCGATCGCCCGCGCGCAGCAGGCGCAGGACGTGGCCGCGATGGACCGCTACGAGATGGCGCTCGGTGCGCAGATCCAGGCCGGCATGTCCGATGCGGCTGACGTCTACGACTGGGACGAAGCGCGACGTACCCGGGCGGAGCTGTTGGGTGTGCCGGCGAAGCTGATCCCGGACCAGGACGTGATCGACGAGCGCCGCAAGCAGAAGACCGAGGCCGCCGCGCAGGCTCAACAGCAGGCCACGATGGCGGATGTCGCTGCCGAGGCGATGAAGTCCGGGGTGACGCAGTGAGCCTGGAACCCCGCCAGATTGCTGTTCGGCGCGTGATCAAGCGCATCGCCCTGCACAGGCAGAAGGGCGTGATCGTTGTGGGCGGCACGCTCTACACCCTGCACTACAACGATCTGCTCGACCTGGTGCAGGCGATTGAGATGCTGATGCTGAAGCTGACCGGCAAGCTGCTGCGGCCCCAGTTCCGCGCCAAGGTCACCAACCGCGATGCGCTGAAGATCGACCAGCTCGAGGCCGGCGACCACTCGCTCTACGACGGCTCGAAGGGGCCTCCCGCCTGTGAGCCGGAGCAGACCTGCAACGTCACCGAGGACGTGCTCACCACGCACTACCTGAAGATCGAGATCGACGGTGTGACCTGGCACAACTGGTTCTGCCGACTGGACGAGCTGATCAAATGCCTATACGTGATTGTGCGCGAAGCGCAGGGCGATGAGGTTCCACATGAAACGTCGGCGCGCGCACCGAAGCGCACGGTGGATCTGTCGCACGGGGTGATCGGACATGCCTGAGACCGTCGCCAGCGAACAGCGCCAGATCGCCACGGTCGAGGACTACGTGGCGACCTTCGAGGGCTTCAAGCCTGGGCAGAAGGTGCTCGAGGATCTGATGGCGAAGTTTCACGACCGAGCGACGTGGGCATCCGGTGGTGTGGAAGGTGCGCGCGAGACCGAACGTCGGGCAGCGCAGAAGGACGTCGTGGGTTACATCCTGCGGCGGCTGGGGCAAACCATAGGAGGCGATAACAATGCTGATTGAACGAATTCTCGGGATGCGGTTTCGAGACAAGGAGGGTGGCGATGGTGGGCAGTCTGGCGGGGCTGGTGCAGCGGGTGGTGCCGGATCGGGTGCGGGAGATGCCGGCGCTGCTGCCGGGGCTGGCGCAGGCACTGGCGGCGCCGCAGGCGATGACAAATCTGCGGGAGCTGGTGACGCAGGAGCCGCTGGCGGAGCGGCTGATGCAGGCGGAGCCGGTAAGAAGTCCCTCCTCGAAACACTGGGGAAGGGCGGCGCGGGGGCCGCAGGTGATGGCGGGGCTGCTGGCAAGGCCGGCGAGGGTGATGATGGCAAGGGCCAGACGCCCGAGCAGAAGGCCCTAGCCGCTGCCGAGAAGGACACCCGGCGCCCGACGCACATCCCAGCGAAATACTGGGACGCCGAGAAAGGCGAGATCCGCACCGAGGCAATGGCGAAGTCGGTGTCGTCCCTGGAAAAACGCATGCGCGATGTCGGCCTGCCGCCGGAGTCGGCGGAGGGCTACAAGTTCGAGCTGCCGAAGGAGCTGAAGGACGCCGGGGTCGAGCTGGATCCGAAGCTCTCGACCGGCTTCCGTTCGAAGGCGCTGGAGCTTGGCCTTACGCAAAAGCAATACGAGGGCGTAATGGGCGCCTACATGGAGAACCTGGCCGGCATTGCGGACCAGACCAGCCAACTCTCTTTCGAGCGCGCGCAGTCCGATCTGCTCGCCTACTACAAGACCGAGGACGCACTGAATCAGGCCGTGGGTCGCGCGTTCAAGACCTTCGAGGCCTTCGCTGACGAGAAGGACGCCGAGATGATCGACACGATCGGAAATATCCCGGCCGTGATCCGCATCCTCGACAAGGTGGGCAAGGAGATGGCCGAGGATCCGGGCGTGCACCCGGACGCCATCCTCGATGGCGAGAGTCTGGATCAGCTGATGCGTGGCGCTCCCGGCAAGGAAGACTCGCCGTACTGGAATGCTGAAGACCCGCGGCACAAGTCCGTGAAGGCCAAGGTGCAGGCGCACCACGAGGCCCGTGCGGCGGCGAACCGCAGGAAGGCAGCCTGACGATCAACACGGTGCGCGCTGAACAACCGGGCATCCGGCCAGCGCGCATCCGATAAACAGGGGAACAACCGGAGATCCGGCCCCCGACGCCGAGCGAGGCGAGAAACCGCAGAGACACCGAAGCATCGCAACAACGCTGTCCCGGCCCACCGGCCTTGAGCTAAATGGTGGCACAACCGGCAAAGAGTTGATTTTTAAATAACTTTTTACTGGAGAACCATCATGAGCTTTCAAGTAACCGAAGCCTTCGTGCAGGCATTCAGCACGAATTTTTATCACCTGGCGCAGCAGATGACCTCGCGCTTTCAGCCGAAAGTGCGCGTCGAGTCCGGCATCGTCGGTGACTCCAAGAAGATCAACCGCATCGGCAGCACCGCGGCGCAGAAGAAGACCACGCGCCACGGCGACACCCCGCTGATCGAGACGCCGCACAGCACCCGCTGGATCGACCTCGATGACTACGAGTGGGCCGATCTGGTCGACGAGCTGGACAAGAAGAAGATGCTGTCCGACCCGACCAGCGATTACCTCAAGGCCGGCGTGGCGGCGATGAACCGCTCGAAAGACGACGTGATCTACGCGGCCATCCGCGGCAGCGCGCGCACGTCCTCGGGCACCCAGGCGCTGACCTCGGGACAGAAGATCGTCCACGGCGGCACCGCGCTCACCAAGGCCAAGCTGGTGACCTGCCGCAAGCTCTTCCGCTCGAACGAGGCCGACGAGGAGAACGGTGAGGAGCTGTCCATCGCCTACGGTTCCGGCCAGCTCGAAGACCTGCTCAACGACACGAACCTGACCAGCATGGAATACAACACGGTCATGTCGCTCGTCGACGGCAACCTGCCGAGCGGTCGCAAGCTGATGGGCTTCAGCCCGATCCCGTACGAGCGTCTCAGCAACGATGGCACCAGCGACCTCGTTGTCGCCTGGGCCAAGTCGGGCGTGGCCCTCGGCGTCGGCGCGGAAATCATGACCCGGCTGACGGAGCGTCCGGACAAATCCTACGCGATGCAGCCGTACGCCCGCATGAGCATTGGTGCGGTGCGCGTCGAGGAAGCCAAGGTCGTCGAGATCGCCTGTAACTAAGGCGTGATCAGCGAGAGCGGGGAGGGCTTCGGCTCTCCCCACATTTAACGGGGTATGAGGCCCCTTGCAAAAAGGAAACCATCATGGGTGTTGAACATCGTAAATCCACCAGTGTGACCGGCATGGACGCAGCGCCGGTGACCGAAGCTCCGGCGTACCAGCATCACGGTCGCCTGCGGGAATCGGCTGACTTCGGAAGCATCGTCAACGCCGATTCGATCGGCTCGACCATTCGCATTCTGCGCGTGTGGTCGGGCTGGCGCGTCAGCGAGCTGTTGATCGATGCTCCGGATATCGGAACCACGACCGTCGCGGATGTCGGCCTGTACAAGCCCGCAGCCCAGGGCGGTGCCGTGGTAGACGCGGATTTCTTCGCGTCGGCCTTGTCTCTCAAGGATGGCGCACTCGCGAAGCTCGATATCACCCGCGAGAACACGGCGACGATCACCATCGCCAATGCGCACAAGCGCCTCTGGGAGCAGCTCGGCCTGACATCCGATCCGAAGTGCTGGTACGACGTGGCGCTGACTCTCACGGCGGCAGCGGATGCCGGCGGTGACGTGGGCCTGCGCCTGCGTTACGTCGACGGCACCTGATCCACTGCGCGGCGGCTCCGGGTGAGGGGCGGGCGGGTTCCTCCTCCTCTCTCCCGTGCCTCGGTGGCAACCCGGGGCCGCTTTTTTTAAACACCTGATCGGGTGACGCGATGGCCGACTCTGCTGTCCAGATCTGCTCGAACGCGCTGCTGCTCCTGGGCGCCCAGACCATCAACTCCTTCGACGACACGTCGGACCGGGCAACGCTCGTCTCGAACCTCTGGCCGAACGCCCTGGAAGCCGTGCTGCGTTCACATCCGTGGAACTGTGCCGTCCGGCGCGTGGCGCTGGCACCGGAGGCCACAGCCCCCGCATTCGATTACAGCTACCAGTTCCTGTTGCCGGGGGACTGCCTGCGCAAGCTGTCCATCGGGTTGGCTGGGCAAATCGTCGACCACCAGATCGAGGGCCGCAGGATCTTGATGGACGAATCGGTCTGCTACCTGCGATATATCTACAAGAACGAGGACATCCCCAGCTGGGATTCCCTGCTGGTGCAGGCGGCGGAAGCCTACATGGCCATGACCTGCGCCTATCCGATCACAAAGTCCGCCAGCATGCTTGAGGCGATGTCGAGCCTCTGGGCCAAGAAGCTGCAGGAGGCCCGAAACATTGACGGTCAGGAGAACCCGCCGGAGACCGCTGGCGACTTTCCGTTCCTGAACGCGCGGAGGGGTTGAGTGCCGCGCGCCTCGATCTTCAAGACCAACTTCACGGCGGGTGAACTCTCGCCGCGGCTCCTTGCGCGCGTGGACATTGCGAAGTATGCGAACGGCGCCAAGACGCTCTACAACAGCTATCCGCTGGTCCACGGTGGCGCTCGACGCCGGCAGGGCACCCGGTTCGTGGCTGCCGCCAAGGAACCCCTGAAGCAGACCCGCCTGATCCCGTTCGTCTTCAGCAAGACGCAGGCTTTCATCCTCGAGTACGGCGATGCCTATGTGCGGTTCTACACCGCGGGAGGCCGGATCGAGGTCACCGGCACGCCGACCGAGGTGGCGAGTCCTTACCAAGACACCGATCTCGACGACATCCACTACGTGCAGCGGGCCGACACGCTGTTCACGGCACACCCGAGCTATGCCATCCGCAGGCTGGTGCGCTTCGGCAACACCGACTGGCGGCTCTCGACGGTGGCCTGGGATGTCCCGCCATCCGAGGAGATCGGGGAGCGCCCGACCACAGGCCTCACGCTCGGGGCGACCAGCGGTTCCGGGGTGAGTGCGACCGCGGCAGCAGCGGCGTTCATCGACTCGGACGTGGGCCGGTACATCGAGTCCGGTTCCGGGCGTGCCCGGATCACCGCGTATTCCTCCACCACGGTGGTCACGGTGACCATCGAGGAGACCTTTGCCACGACCGGCATCGCTTCAGGTGATTGGGTCATCACTGAGAGCCCGAAAGCGGCCGTGACGCCCAGCGTAAGCGGGCCTGTCGGCGCTGCGATCACCCTGACGGCCGGGGCCAATGCCTGGAAGAACCACGCGAACAACACACACATCGGCAGCTACGTTGAGATCAACGATGGTTTGGTGCAGATCACCGGCTTCTCCACAGCCACCGCCGTCACAGGGATCGTGCGCACAGCCCTCTCCAGCACCACGGCCGCGCCATCCGAGGCATGGGCATTGCGGCAGGCCGTCTGGAATGCCACCGATGGCTATCCGCGCGCTGTGGCGCTTTTCCAGCAGCGCCTGGTGGCCGGCGGATCGGATGCCTACCCGAACACGCTCTGGGGCACCAAGACCGGCGAATACTTCAACTTTGCCGACGGCGTGGCGGACACCGATGGCTTTGCCTTCGAACTCGTCTCCGATCAGCTGAACCCGATCGAGCACCTGGCCAGCACACGGGCACTGCTGCCGCTCACGGCCGGCGCCACCTGGTCAGTGAAGGGTGGGACGGAAAAGCCGATCACCCCCACCAACGTCCAGGCGCTGGAGGAGTCCGGCTACGGGGCTGACACCCCGCGGCCAGTCCGGGTGGGCAACGAGGTGGTCTACATCGAGGATGGCGGCAAGCGCGTGCGGGCAATGGGGTATCGGGTCGAGACCGACGCTTTCAACGCCCCGGACATCAGCGTGCTGGCCGAGCATATCCTCGGCGACGGCATCTACGAGATGGCCTTCGCGAAGAAACCGGATCAGGTGGTCTGGATGGTCCGGGCCGACGGGAAGCTCGTCAGCCTGTCGATCGACCGCGACCAGGACGCCATCGGGTTTGGACTGCACGAGACCGACGGTCTGGTCGAGAGCGTGGCCTCCATTCCCTACAACGGCGAGGACCAGGTGTGGCTGGTGGTCGAGCGCACCATCAACGGACAGACCAAGCGCTACATCGAGGTCATGGACGAGGCGCTGGAAACCGATTGCGCTGTGACCGGCACGGTGCCGGAGAACGCGGTGAGCGGCGCCACCTGGTCTGCCGGAGTGCTGACGATCACCCGCGCTGGCCACGGTTACTCCACCGACGACGTGATCCGGCTCTCCGGGTTCACCAGCTCGAACGGCGTGACGATCGATGCCGAATACGACATCACGGTGACCGGCCCGAACACCTACACCATGCCGCTTGCCGACGATCCCGGCAGCATCGGCCTCGGCACCGATGCGCAGGCTGTTCTCATTTGGTCCGGGGTTGATCATCTGGAAGGCGAGACCGTGGACATCGTGGCCGACGGTTACGTGCACGCTCAGAAGACAGTCAGCAGCGGGCAGGTGACTCTGGATCGAGCGGCCTATGCCGTGGAGATCGGTCTGCATTTTGACAGCCGCATCGTGACGCTTCCCCCGGAACTCGGCACGGCCGAAGGATCCGCCCAGGGCAACGCCATGTCCATCCACGAGGTGGTGGTCCGCTTCTACAAGTCGAAGGGTGGCACGGTCAACGGACAGCCGATCACGACGCGACGCTTCGGCTCCGGCGCCGTCCTCGACCAAGCCGTGCCGGAGTTCACCGGGGATAAGCCGGTCGAGAATCTCGGCTGGGGCAAGGCCGGATCGGGTGACTCGGACGGATCGGTCACCATCGAGCAGACGCAGCCGCTGCCGCAGCAGGTGCTCGGCGTGGTGATGAAACTCACGTCGAACGGGGGCTGACGATGATCCGGCCCGCCACCCATGAAGACATCGAGGCCGTTGTGGCGCTGGGGCGGGAGATGCACGCCGAGTGCTGGGCGAGCTGGGCGGCATATGCGCCGGATCGCGTCCGCACCGTCCTCCAGCGCCTGGTCGATCACGGGTTTCTGTGGGTGCACGAGCATGCCGGCAAGGTTGACGGCACGCTGGCCGGTTTTGTCGCCGACTGCTGGTACGCCGACATGCGGGTGGCCGGTGAATTCGGCCTCTATGTCCGCCCTGATCTGGCCGGCGGGGTGATCGCGATGCGCTTGATCAAGCAATTCGTGCAATGGGCGACCGAGCAGGGCGCTCAGGAAATCACGCTCGGCATCACCACTGGCGTGAATATTCACGAGACCGGGCGGCTCTACGAGCGGCTCGGCTTCGAACTCGTCGGCGGCAACTACAAAATGAGGATCGATCATGTGCACCGGTCTTGAGATGTTCCTGATTGGATCCACTGCTTTCAGTGCGATCACATCTATCCAGCAGGGCCAGCAGGAGAAGAAGTTCGCCAACTTCCAGGCAGAACAGGCGAACGCCGACGCCCAAGCGGAGCGCGAAGCCGGTCAGGTCAGAGCTGACAAGGTTCGCAAGGCTGGCCGGTATCAGCAGGCTGAGGCTACTGCGGCGCTGGCAGCCTCCGGTGTTGAGGTCAAGGCGGGAACCCCGCTGAAGATCGCCCAAGAGATCGACAAAAACGTCGAGTCCGACGCGCTGAACGAGATCCTGTTCGGCAGCCGTACGGGCTCACGGCTGGACCAGGAGGCGCAGGGCCTGCGCGCCGCCGGCAAGAATGCGGCGACCCGTGGCGTGCAGAGGGCCGTGGGCTCTGTGCTCTCCGCCGGCTCGAGTTACTACGGCCGCGGCTGGGGCGGCGTCCGCGCAGAGCAGCCCCCGGCGCCCGTTGAAGACCGCACCATAAGGATCGGCTGACATGGCGCAAATCCGACTCGGTGACTTTGGCAACCGGATCGCACCGGCCCAGCGCGGCGCGCGCGTGAGCCAGGCGGCGTTCGTCACGGCAGACACGCAGCAGGCCAGTGCGATGCAGCAGACCGCTCAGGCTATGGTGTCCCGTGAGCAGGCAGAGCAGGAAGCAGAAGCCAAGGCCGCTGCAGCGAAGGAGGTCCGCGAGGCCGAGCAGCGTCAGAAAGACCTGCTGCGCGCGAAATCGGTCGAAGCCTACGCCGGGTTCAATGCCGACCTGGATGAGTTCACCGACACCCTGTCGAGCCGGCTGGCGGCGAAGGAAATCACACGTGATGCGTTGCCGGCGGAGTTCGACAAAGGGCTCGCTGAGCTGAAGAAAAAGCGCTCTGCCGATGTGGATCCCGATTCACTGGCGATGCTCTCCGCGCATTTCGTGACCGCTGAGCGGGGAGCGCGCAACCGCCTGCGTAAGGTGGTCGATGTTGATGTCAAAAACGAGCGTATCGCCTCGATCAACACCACTGGCGAAGAGCTGCAGCGGCTGGCGGTCAAGGATCCCGCCAAAGCGATCAGCCAGTGGAACACCATCATGGACGCCGAAGGCCCAGGCGTGCTCGGCGCCGACAAGGTGGCGGGCCAGAAGCAGGCGTTTGCCGAGCGGGCCTGGTCCACGCACTTCACCGAGCGCATCACGGCGGCACGCAATGATGGCCGGGCGCTGTCCCAGCTCGAGCGCGAGATCGCGGGCAACGAGGCGCTGGATCCTGACAAGCGCAACATTCTGGTAGGGCGCGTGGTCGGTCAGCGTGAGGTGCTGGCATCGCGCGCGGAGCGTGCAGAGCGGTCGCGGATCGCCACGCTGGAGCGTCAGGTCACCAGCCTCAACAACATCACGCTGCAGGGCTACGACGTGCCGGCCGAGCAACTCATGGCCGTGCAGCAGGCCGCCAAGGGCACGCCACTGGAGCCGCAGGTGCGTCAGATGGTGGCTTTTTCGAACGAGAGTGCCAGGTTTCGGGCGCTGCCTCCGCAGGGGCAGGAAGCCTATCTGAACGACCTGGAATCGAAGATCCGCAAGCAGCCGACGCCGGAGACGATCCAGTTCCTCGACAAGCTGCGCGGCATCGCCAAGAACCAGCAGGAGCTGGTACGCAACGACCCGATCTCGTTTGCTGGGCAGCGCGGACTGGCTGAGGTCAAGCCGCTGGATTTCTCGCAGCCGGCCACGCTCAAGGATCAGCTGCTCACCCGGCTGACCGTTTCCGAAGGCCTGCGCAAGCAATACGGCGCGCCGTTGAAGCTACTGACCACCGAGGAAGCCAAGAGCCTGTCGGACTTCCTCCGGCGCGGCACGGCCGACGACAAGACGCAGCTCCTCGGCGCACTGAAATCCGCGATCCCGAGTGCAGGCGCCTACCAGGCCACGATGCAGCAAATCGCACCGGACAGCCCGGTGACCGCTTGGGCGGGGGCACTGATGAACCGCAGGCCCTACGTGCAGGAGAACCTGGTCCGCGCGGACGTCGAGACCGCCGCGGCAAAGACGGCCCAGATGATTCTCCGTGGAGAGGCGCTGCTCAATCCGCCCACTGCCGACAAGAAGCAAGACGGTCGCGGCAAAGCGATGGCCATGCCCAAGGACAAGGACCTGGTGGCCGATTTCGAGTCGATCATGGGGGATGCGTACCGGGGTCGGGCTGACGCCCACAACATCGCCATGCAGTCCGCGCGGGCTGTATATGCGGCGATGTCGGCGGAGGTCGGCGACTACAGCGGGGAGTACAACTCGAGCCGCTGGCGCCAAGCCGTCGAGCTTTCAACAGGGGGTGTGGCGGACATCAACGGCGCGAAGGTGGTGCGGCCCTACGGCATGCGCGAGGGTGAGTTCAAGGATGCGGTGTTCTCCGAGATCGGCAGGCTTTCAGCCGCCGGCCGGGTTGGGTTGACCAAGCCCATGCTGTCACGGCTGCAGCTCGAGGGCGCGGGTGACGCCAAATACCTGCTGAAAAGCGGCACCGGCTACCTGCTCGACAAGGCTGGCCAGCCGGTGATGATCGACCTTTCAGCCAAGAGCGTGCTGCCGGAAGGCTTTAAGGACAACGCCGGTGCGCCAGTTTCCGAGCAAATCCCGCGATGACCTTCGAGCTCGATACCGCCGCCCAAGCCGACCAGCTGCGTAATGCGGCTCTGAATCCACTCTCTCCGGGGGATCTGTCGCCGGGTTTCTTCGAGGGCTCGCTGCGGGCGCCGCTGCAGGGCGTGGCGCGGTTTGGCGCAAAGGCGGCGCTGCTGGTGGGGGAAGGCACGACGCCCATCCTGAAGCCGATCGCGCGCGACCTCGACGGGATGTTCGGCACTGACATTCAGGGCTTCCTCGACGATGAGCGCCGGAAGAATGTCGAGGCCCTGAAGGCGGTGACGCCGGACGCCGAGACTTCCGGTATCGCCGCGCAGATGATCTCTGGGGTGTTCGACCTGATTCCGTCGGCCATACTCACCGGCGGCGTCGGCACCGGCATTCTGGAGGCCGTGGCACAGAAGAAGCTGGCCGAAGACCGCGGCGTCGATCCGCTGACCGCCACGAAGCACGGCATCATCCAGGGCACGGCCATCGGTATCGGTGTAGCCCTGCCGCTGTCGCTCGGCCTGCGCACTACCCCGGATCTGCTCTATGCCGCCGCCTCGAACATCGTACCGATGGCAGCTGCCCGCGGGCTTTCTCACAAGACGCTGGCTGACGCCGGCTACGTGGACATGGCCGCGCAATACAAGGCGCTCGATGCCGAGGCGATCCTGGCCGACGGCGTGCTGGGCGTGTTCTTCGCAGGGGCTGGTCGGGTGATGCAGGGCATCGAGGCAAGGTCACAGGCTCGCCTGCTGGAGCGCGTCAAGCCCTCGGATGTGGATGCCGCGCTGTCCGCTCAGGCGAGAAAACACCTCGAAGTGGATACCGCGCCGGGGGTGCCACGGGATCCGGTGAGCCGGGACGTGCATGTGCAGGCCGCGATGAAGGCCACCGAGGATCTGCTGGCAGGTCGCCCGGTCGATGTGGGTGCCCGGGTGGCGATGGAGGCCGATTTCCAGGCCAATCCGGTGCGGATCGAGCATGCCAAGGTCATGGATGAGGCGGTGCGGACGCACCTTGGGGACGCCTACGACGCTGTGCTCCGGCAGCCGGAGGGGCCGGTCAACGATCCCATGGTGATGATCACCGCGGACGACATCGGCCAGGTGGTTCTGGAACGCGGGCCGGTCTGGAAGAAAGGCGAGGCTGACATTCGTGTCGGTGGGTATGGACTGGTGAAAATCATCTGGCGCCACGGTGAGCGGTCAGGTAAGGCCGCCGATGCTCAGGTCACCCGGGCCGATGTGCAGAACATCCCGGACGTGCTGCGGGATTTCCTGCCGGTGATTGACGAGGCGCAACCGGATGGAAAGCGCCTGCAGGAGTGGCAGGTGGAGCGCCAAGACGGGAAGCGACTGATCTACGGTGTGCGGCAGTTCGGCGATGGTGAGCAGAAACACGTCGTGACCGTGTTTGTGAACGAGGGCAAAACCAAGAAGGCGCGGGACATGGGTATGTCCCAAAGGAAAAACCGCCTGAATCCTGAATCCCCGGGCGTCGCTTTCAAGGCGAGCCCCCGGGATACCAACCCTGAGACTTCCGCCTCGTCTCAGGATGGTCAGGCAGGCGGTTCGAGAGGCACTGTAGCGCGTCCCGACGCCCAGGGCAAGGCTGAGCCGCCGGACGTCATTCAGGCCCGCCAGGCGGTTGCCGATGCCCCCGATCTGCTGGTGATGGACGAGGATGGCAAACCAGTGCGCGCCGCCGACCTGATGGCCCGCGCGGATGACATCGCCCGGACGGCTGAGGCCGACGCCAAGGCCTTTGAAGCTGCGGTCAACTGCATGCTGAGGAATCCCGGATGAAAGCCGTTTGCGTTCAAGCTGTTACCCAGGCCGTGGGCCGCATGCTCAACCAGGCCGAACTGAAAGGCATCGAGGACCGGGTGCGCCGCAACCTGCGTGAGCTGGCCGCTCAGGACAGACAGTCCTTCCTCGGCATGTCGCCGGCAGCCCGTCTGACCGCAGCAGCCCAGCGCGCGGCGCAGGAGCTGGTCGGTGAGGCGCAGTTGAAGAAGGTCCGTACCGCGCTGACGATTGCCGCGCATGACCGGATCGGGAACTACCTGGCTGACGCCCGCGCTGGGGGCATGGATGGGCTCGATGCCCTGTCGCGCACGCTGGTGTTTCATGCTGACGGCAAGAGCGGCTTCATGTCGATCGAATCCCGCGGCAACGCCATCCGGGCCAACGCGATCCGGCAGATGCTGCAGACCTTTGAGGCCACGGACCCGCGGTTCTTTGGTCTGTTCGAAAACAAGGACGGTGTGCGCGACCTGACGCTGGAGCTGTTCGGGCAGAACAGCGGCAATCCGCTGGCGAAGGCGGGCGCGAAGGCTTGGATGGATACCACTGAAGCGCTGCGCCGACAGTTCAACCAGGCAGGTGGCGACATCGGCAAGCTGGACAATTGGGGTCTGCCGCAGCATCACAGCCAGATGCGCGTGGCAAAAGCCGGGCGCGATGCCTGGGTGCAGTCCATCATGCCGCTGCTCGACCGGGCGAAGTACATCAAGGAGGACGGCACGGCATTCACTGATGCCGAGCTGCAGACGTTCCTTGGCAAAGCCTGGGAAACCATCGCCACCAACGGCATCAACAAGCTGGAGCCGAGCGCGCCGCGCGTCTCCGGTATGCGCGCGAACCGGCACGCCGAGTCGCGGCAAATCCACTTCAAGGATGCGGAGGCATACCTCGAATATCAGGGCCAATTCGGTGAGCGTGACCTCTACGGGATCATGGTCGGCCATGTGTCGAGCATCGCCAAGGACATCGCCCTGGTGGAGACCTTCGGCCCCAACCCGGACCATGCCTTCCGGCACTTCCGCGACACCATGCTGCAGGCCGAGGCCGCCGCCAACCCCAAGCAACTCGGCAAGATCACCGAGCGCGCGACGAAACTCGACGGGCTCTACGACTGGGTTTCCGGGCGCACCCTCCCGGTGGCTAACGAGCACCTGGCGCGCGGTTTCGACACATTGCGTAACTGGCTGATCGCCAGCCGCCTGGGCTCGGCAGTGATCACCAGCTTCAGCGACGAGGCCACGCTCTACCTCACCGGGAAGGTGAACAACCTGCCGGAAATGCAGCTCTTTGCCAATGAACTGGCTGCATTCAACCCCGCCAACAAGGCGGAACTGCGCATGGCGCGGCGTGCAGGACTCGCACTGGACACGCTGATCGGCGAACTGAACCGCTTCGGCCAGGACCACCTCGGGAGCACTTTCAGCTCGAAGGTGGCGAATACGACCATGCGGCTCTCCGGCCTGAACGCCATGACGGATGCCCGCAAGCGCGCCTTCGGCGTCACCATGATGGACGCGATCGGCAACCTCACCCGCACTGTCGATGATGTGAAAAAGCTCGACCCGACCGACTGGCGAATCCTCAAGGCCAAGGGAATTACCGACACCGACTGGCAGGTTTGGCGCCTGGCCAAAACCGAGAACTGGAACAACACCAACAGCACCATGCTGACCCCGGAGGCCGTCATGCGTGTCGACGATGCCGCCATTGTCAAAGCGCTGGGCCCGGATGTGAACCCCGCGCGGGTGCGCAGCGAGGCCGTGCAGAAGCTGCTGGGAGCCGTCCTCGAGGAGGTGGACATGGCCGTCATCACGCCAGGGGCCAAGGAGCGCGCCATGATGGGCGCAGGCCTGCAGCGTGGCACCTGGAAGGGGGAGCTCACGCGCAGCTTCTTCCTGTTCAAGAGCTTTCCGATCGCGATGATCACGCGGCACTGGATGCGCGGCATGGGCATGCAGTCGGCCGGCGGGAAAGCCGCCTACATCGCAAGCCTGATGGCAGCCACTACCGTGCTCGGCATGGCCAGCATGCAGGTCAACGAGCTGCTGATGGGCCGGGATCCGAAGAACATGAATCCGGTCGATGGAAAGGCTGGCGTGAAGAACTGGGTGGCCGCCATGCTCAAAGGCGGCTCACTCGGGATCTACGGGGATTTCCTGTTCTCGGAGTCCACTCAAGGGCAGCGCGGGCCGCTGGCAAGCGCCTTGGGGCCGGTAGCAGGGCTTGCCGAGGAAGCCATCAACCTGACCCAAGGCAATCTGATGCAGATGGCCATGGGCGACGATCCCCGGTTCGGCGCTGAGGCGGTGCGTTTCGTGAAGGGCAACACCCCGGGCGCGAATCTCTGGTACGCCAAGGCTGCGCTCGATCGCCTGGTGTTTCACCAGCTGCAGGAATATTTCAGCCCCGGTTACCTGGCCAGCATGCGCTCACGCGCGCGCCGGGAGTTTGATCAGCAGTGGTGGTGGGAGCCTGGTCAGCTCGAGCCGTCGCGGGCGCCGGACTTCGGCCGGGCGGTGGCGGAGTAATCCATGAGACCAGAGACGATCCTGTACAGCCCCCGACCACCATACCCGGTGGCCGCAATCCCTGCGGCGGCTGCAATCGCCCAAGCCCAGGGCACAGCATCCGGATCCGGCACCAGCGCCAAGATCACCGCACCAACCGCGACAAAGGCCGCAACCCCGATCAGCAGGATGGCGAGCAGGAACAGGTTGACGCCGATGAATTCGAGAAGTTTTCGCACCGCGCCAGTATAGGAGAGAACGTGAGACCCCAGCAAATTACCCGCCTGAACGAGCTCGAGGAGCAGCTTACCGACCTGTTTTCCGAGGAATGCAAGCCGGCGGAGTGGCGAAAAGCGGTCAAGGAGCCGGAGCGCAAGGAAGCCTGGACACAGAAAAAAGTGGCTTTATCCACCGTTCAACTGATCGGCCGCATCCAGAATGTGCTCCGCGATGTACGGAGGACCGACAGCGGCACCGGGGACACGCAGACGGGAGAAACCGGCAGGACTGAAACTCGAAACACCACCGCCGACCTGAAGCGCGTCAGCCCAAAGCTCCGGAAGGATGCCGAGGAGCTGCTGCGAAAACATGAAAAAGTCCACTGAAGAAAACGCGGATTTTCTGGATTTTTTCGAGGAATGGGCGAGGCTGAAGCGATGGACTGTCCCGCTGTTTCATCGAGCGATCTGCATCTGGCTGGAGCGTTTCGAGCGCATCGGCGTGCTGCGCGCTCTCCGCGGTGGCAGCAAGTCCAACATCATCGGCTGCTGGATCGCCTATCGGCTCTGGCGCGACCGCAACTATCACACGCTGGTGCAGGGCGCGGACGACAAGCTCGCCCGCAAGGTCTCCCGGCATGCCAAGGACGTGATCCGGCGTCACCCGTGGCTGAAGGACGAGAACTTGATTAACCCGGCCGACTGGGCGCTGGAGCGCTGGAGCGTCATGGGCAACGAGGATCCCCGCGATCCGTCGTGCGCGGCGCACGGCATCCTGTCAAACGTCACCAGCTCGCGCGCCCACGAGATCATCAACGATGACGTTGAGGTGCCGAAGAACATCAAGACCCCGGAGGCTCGGGAGAAGCTGCGGGAGCGGCTGGACGAGCAGACGCACATCCTGATCCCCGGTGGCCGCAAGCTCTTCGTCGGCACCCCGCACACCCACGACAGCCTCTACGAACAGCTCGAGGCCGAGGGCGCCGACGTGCTGAACTTCCGGCTTTTCAGCCACCACGTCCGCTACGAGGACGAGGCCACGCTGAAGCAGCGACGGTTTCCGTTCAACTTCGAGCCGGCGGACGACGATGATCTCTACGTGTTCCGCGGTATGAAGCTGCTGGAGCCTGGCGTCGATTACCAGGTCAAGGGGCAGGCGGTGCTGTTCGGGGCGCAGCCCGGTGGCATCGTGGACATCTACGCCGGCAACATCTGGCCGGAGCGGTTCACCCGTCAGGAGCTGGCCTTCCGCCGTGCGGAGTGCCGGACGATCAACTCCTGGGACAGCCAGTACCAGCTGCACGCCAAACCCCTGCACAAGGTGCGCCTCGATCCGGACCGCATGGTCGCCTACGAAGCCGACATGAAGATCAGCGTGGCCAACCGTGAGGTGCGGATGATGTTGGGCGAGGTCCGCATGGTCGGCGGGGTGCTGTACTGGGATCCGGCGCTGGGGAAGAAAGGCACCCACGCCTCGGTGGCCTCGGTGGTGCTGACCGACGAGCGCGGGCGCATGTACTGGGAGCAGGCGGTGGGGTTGCAGGGGGACGCCTACGACGAGGCGAACCACGAGAACAGCCAGTGTCACCAGGTGGCGAAGCTCGCGATCCAGTATCAACTGGAAAACGTGCATCTGGAGACCAACGGGCCGGGCACCTTCCTGCCGCCGCTTCTGCGTCGTGCGCTGGCCGGCACCGGGATCGGCGTGATCGAGGTCAACCGCAAGAGCGACAAATCCACCTACATCCTCGATGCGCTGGAGGCCCCGCTGTCCGGGCGCTTCCTGTGGGCGCATGCACGGCTCTGGGACACCGATCTGCCGGAGCAGATGCGCGACTGGATTCCCGGCGTCGAGAATCAGGCCGACGACTACATCGATTCCGGCGCGGGCGCGATCAAGCAAACCCCGATCCGCATCGGCAAGGTCGTGGGCAACGTGAAGACCATCCAGCGGCAGCGGTGGCGCCCCGGCTCGGGCGTCCACGAGGTCGTGGTGGAAATGCGATAACCGGAGAACATCATGCCCGTCGGACTCTACACCGGACCCAACACCCACACCGGGAACGGCGTCACCACCGTTTTCGCCTACGACTTCAAGATTCTGCAATCGGCGGATCTGAAGGTCACGGTTGACGGCGTGGTCACGACCACGGGCTTTACGGTGTCCGGCGTCGGCGCATCTGCTGGCGGCAGCATCACCTTCTCGACCGCCCCGGCCAATGGCGCAGCCATCGTCCTGAGCCGCAGCCGAGCCTACAGCCGGACAACCGACTACCAGCGCAACGGCAGCTTCGATGAAGAGACGGTAGATGCCGACTTCGACGCGGTGGTTATGCTGATCCAGCAGCTCGATGCGGCGCAGAAGCGGGCGATCAAAGCCCCGGAATCGGTGAGCGCCGACCAGGTGATCAGTGCGGCGGACTGGGCGGCGCGGGCATCCAAGTTTTTCGGTTTTAATTCGGGAGGTGCGCTGGCGCTGTTTGCCATTGCGGACGTGGCGCCGAGTGCTGTGTCTGCATTTATCGCCACCCTGATCGATGATCCTGACGCGGCCACAGCCAGGAACACCTTGGGCGCGGTCGGCCTGACGGGCGCCGAAACCATCGCCGGGGTCAAAACTTTCAGCAGCAAGCCCGTGCTGCCGGCGACAGTGCCGGTCACAAACGAGGCGGTATCACGGGCGAACGGCGACAGCCTCTACGGGCCTTCCTACGGACTGACGCTCTCGAACAACGTCAGCGATCCCACGAACGATATCGACATTGCGGCCGGCGCGAAATGGGATTCCACGCGGGCTGTGCGGATGGTGCTGGCGTCGGCGCTGACCAAGCGACTTGATGCGGCATGGGCAGTCGGCACCGGCAACGGCGGCCTAGACACGGGTTCCATTGCTAACACCACCTATCACGTTTTCCTCATCATGCGCAGCGATACTGGCGTAGTTGATGTTCTTTTCTCGACTTCGCCCACGTCGCCGACGATGCCGGCCAATTACGACTACAAGCGACGCATAGGATCGTTTGTCCGAATTTCCAATGCAATTCGTAAATTCGTTCAAAACGGATCGCGGTTCATGTACACCGTCACAGGCATTCTGGATGTGAATGCGACAAACCCCGGCGCGTCCGCGGTGACCAGGACCTTGAGTGTCCCGACCGGCATTGCAGTTGAGGCCGTCGTTTCCATCACTCTTGATGCCATAACGAGTCAAAGCATGGATGTTTTGCTGACCTCATTGGATCAGGATGATGTGGCCTGCGATGCGACCAATCGCACGGCCGGAATATTTAATACGAATGGCGATGATTCCCAACTGACGGTTGTCGCGCAAGTCAAAACCAACACCAGTGCCCAGGTTCGCTCCCGTTGTGGATCTGGGAGCACTTCGGATGTGCTTCGAATTTCGACTCTTGGGTTTATTGATTTTTCATTGACGGAGGATTGACCATGATCGCATTTGGCGCAAGCAAGAGTTTTGTTCCCCAGACCAACTGGGCTCCGAACGTCTACAACCTGGTGACGTGGCCCAAGATCACCTTCAACGCCGGAAACCGCTTTGACGGCCGGTGGTTTGTGCCGGTGCAGCCCGGCGAACCCGATGCGCTGGTGCATTTCGGAGGGCAAATCTGGCTGCAAGCGAATGCGCCGGTTCAGGGTGGAAACTACGTCGCCAAGCTGTTCAAAAACGGCGCCGGATTCCGAGCCCCCATCTTCTGCGTCGGCTCGTTCCCGAATACCGGCGTCATCACGCTCAACACGCACGACATCGCGAAGGCGGGCGATTCATACGAATGGTTGTTTTACACGACATTCGCCAACACGGTGATCGATGGCGATGACGCCCATACCTATTTCAGCGGCGCGGTGATCGGATGACGGCGAGTTCGGCATCGTCATGGGGCTTGTCGCCCAGCGCGGCCAGTAGTCGATCGGCTTCGGAGAGAGACTGAATATGGTCAAACACCACATTATCGCGGCTGTCAATGATGCAAGTCGGCCCAAAACCTTCTGTGATTTTGTACGGGGGTATTCGCATGGCCTAAATTTTACTGCATCCGGCCGGCTGGCACACAACACTGCGCCGCAGGACTTCGGAGGGGTCTCATAACATGCCAGCCCCCCACGACGAAAATTCTTTTCTGAGCCAAGTCCTGAGCTGGATAGCCGGGGGCATTGCGGCCATCGGCATATGGCTCTGGACTTCCACCATGAGCCGCATCAGCAAGCTCGAAGAGGGGAAGGTCAATCAGAAAACCTTTGACGAATATGTGGAGCGTGCGGACAGGGACCGCGGGGAGCGCCGCGAGACCGAAATCAATTTATTCGAGAAGGTCGACGACCTGCGCACCCACTTCGACCAGAAAATCGACAAGCTGGCCGACCTGATCCGCAACCAAAAATGAACCTGTCACCGCACTTCACGCTGGCCGAGTACACCATCAGCGAAACCGCTGCGCGCCGCGGCATCGACAACACCCCGCGCGAGGCCTTCGTGCTGGAAAACTTGAAGCGCATGGCCGGCGTCATGGAGGAGATACGGGCACTGCTCGGCTGCGCGATCATCGTGTCGAGCGGTTACCGCTGCCTCGACCTCAACACGCTATTGGGCAGCAAGGGCACCAGCGCGCACGTGGTAGGCCTCGCCACCGACTTCATCGCCCCAGGCTTCGGCCAGCCGTACGACGTGTGCAGGGCCATCGTGCCGCATGTGCAGCGCCTTGGCATTGACCAGCTTATTTACGAGCACACATGGATACACGTCGGGCTGCGGGCAGGGGAGCCGCGGCACCAGGTGATGACCTTGGCACCCGGCAATAGCTACGTGGTCGGGATCGTCACCAAAGGCAGCATCGCCGCATAGGAGAACATCATGGAATGGCTCAAAACTCTCGCACCGACCATCGCAACCGTTCTCGGCGGGCCTCTGGCCGGCATGGCTGTTCAGGCTATCGGCTCGGCAATGGGCATGTCCGACGCCACCGGGGAGAGGATCAACGAAGTCCTGACCTCCGGGCAAATGACCGGGGAACAGGTTGCCGCGCTCAAAAAGGCGGAATTGGAACTGAAGGCGAAACTCGCGGAATTGCAGATCAAGCCCGAGGAAATCGCCGCGGCAGACCGGGCCAGCGCCCGCGACATGCAGGCCAAGACCGGCAGCAAGATCCCGGGCTTTCTTGGGATCCTGATCACTTTCGGGTTCTTTGGCATCCTGATCGGGATGATGACCGGCGACCTGAAATCCACCGGGAACACCGACGCCTTGCTGATCATGCTCGGGGCTTTGGGTGCAGCCTGGGGCGCTGTGGTCAACTTTTATTACGGGTCCAGCGCGGGGAGTGCATCCAAGAACGAACTGCTGGCCAAAAAGGGCTGATTGTCCAGTAGATGTCCAGTAGACATTCTCTGAAAATAACGTATCTCATTGATACGTATATATAAAATGATGGTGGAGGCGGCGGGAATCGAACCCGCGTCCGCAAGCCCTCCACAGTCAGGACTACATGCTTAGCCTGGTTATTTGGGTTTCGCCTCGCATC
>LNFM01002975.1_pt1 | contig 34418 bp, 36 predicted proteins | sample 596031 | NCBI WGS metagenome assembly LNFM01 (sample SAMN04254537, study PRJNA301005) | activated carbon metagenome | isolation source: dual media filters at the Ann Arbor, Michigan drinking water treatment plant | place: USA: Ann Arbor
TTTGGCCTCTCCCAGCTCCACCAGCTGCGCGGCCGGGTCGGGCGGGGCGCGGCGGCCTCGGCCTGCGTGCTGCTGTACGCCACCAACGACAGCGGCCGCGTGGGCGAAACCGCCAAGGAGCGCCTGCGCGCCATGGCCGAGACCAACGACGGCTTCGAGATTGCCCGGCGCGACCTGGAAATCCGCGGGCCCGGCGAGTTTCTGGGCGCGCGCCAGTCGGGCGATGCCCTGCTGCGTTTTGCCGACCTGGCCACCGATACCCATCTGCTGGAATGGGCCCGCGAACTGGCGCCCGTGATGCTGGACCGGCACCGCGAACTGGCCGACCGGCATGTGGCCCGCTGGCTGGGTGGAAAATCAGACTATCTCAAGGCGTGACATGCAACGCCCCGTGAGCTGCTGCGCGCCTTCCCCGTCAAAGGGTACGACGGCTTTGGCTGCAGGGTGGCCCGTGCTGGCGGTCCTCGCCCGGAGCGGCATGCCAGTCGCGCAGGCCGGAGGCAGTGTGCGCCGCCATCGACAACCGGATTGACATGGGTCCACCACGGAAGTGGCCCGCAGGAACAGACCATGACCCTGACTGAACTCAAATACATCGTTGCGGTGGCCCGCGAGAAACATTTCGGCCATGCGGCCGATGCCTGCTATGTCTCGCAGCCCACGCTGTCGGTGGCCATCAAGAAGCTCGAAGAAGAGCTGGATGTGAAGCTCTTTGAGCGCAGCGCGGGAGAGGTGACCGTCACCCCGCTGGGCGAGGAGATCGTGCGCCAGGCGCAGAGCGTGCTGGAGCAGGCGGCCGCCATCAAGGAGATCGCCAAGCGCGGCAAGGACCCGCTGGCCGGGCCGCTCACGCTGGGCGTGATCTACACCATCGGGCCTTACCTGCTGCCCGAGCTGGTGCGCCACTCGATTGCGCGCAACCCCCAGATGCCGCTGATGCTGCAGGAGAACTTCACCGTCAAGCTGCTGGAGATGCTGCGCACCGGCGAGATCGACTGCGCCATCCTGGCCGAACCTTTCCCCGACACCGGCCTGGCCATGGCGCCGCTGTATGACGAGCCTTTCATGGCGGCGGTGCCCAGCACACATTCGCTGGCAACCAACGACACCGTCACGGCGGCCGAGCTCAAGAGCGAGACCATGCTGCTGCTGGGCGCGGGCCACTGCTTTCGCGACCACGTGCTGGAGGTCTGCCCCGAGTTCGCACGCTTTTCGAGCAATGCCGAAGGCATCCGCAAGTCCTTTGAAGGATCGTCGCTGGAGACCATCAAGCACATGGTGGCGGCGGGCATGGGCGTGACGCTGGTGCCCCGGCTCTCGGTGCCTCGCGATGCGCTCCAGAAGGGCGTGCGCCGCCGCAAGAGCGATGAGACGTACATCCGCTACCTGCCCATTGAGGAGGCCGATGGGGGCGCCCCGCCCACGCGCCGCGTGGTGCTGGCCTGGCGGCGCAGCTTTACGCGCTACGAAGCGATTGCCGCATTGCGCAACGCCGTGTATGCCTGCGAACTGCCTGGAGTGACGCGGCTGTCGTGAGGGCTTGAAGGGCCGCGTTCGCTGCATGCAAGGCGCGCATCTGGTTGTCAGGAATTGCCGCGCGTCACAAAAGGCGTGCCGGCCTTGCGCTAAAGTGAAACCACGCACCCCGCGCGACTGGCAGTGCCCGCCGCGCGGCGTATTCATCGTTGCCTCCCAGTGAAGGATTACCCGTATGGCCAAAGCCTCCAAGACATCGTCCGCGCCCGTCATCAACATCGGCATCAGTGACAAGGACCGCGCTGCCATCGCACAGGGTCTGTCGCGCCTGCTGGCCGACACCTACACGCTGTACCTGACCACCCACAACTTCCACTGGAACGTGACGGGGCCGATGTTCAACACGCTGCACACCATGTTCATGGCGCAGTACACCGAACTGTGGAACGCGGTCGACCCGGTGGCCGAACGCATCCGCTCCCTCGGGCATGTGGCGCCTGGCTCGTACGCCGAATTCGGCAAGCTCGCCACCGTGCCCGATGCGCCGTCGAAGCCGCCCAAGGCACTCGAGATGGTGCGCATTCTCGTCGAGGGACACGAGGCGGTGGCCCGCACGGCGCGCAGCCTGTTCCCGCTGGCCGACAAGGCCAGCGACGAGCCGACGGCCGACCTGCTGACCCAGCGCCTGACCGTGCACGAGCAGACCGCCTGGATGCTGCGCTCCCTGCTCGAAGAATAGGCGCCGTGCGCCCCGCCAGCGGCCGTGCCGCGGCAGGGCGGCCCCGTTGCGCCACCCAGGCGGGTCGCGGAGTGCGTGTTGTCCTACAGGTCGGAGCGCCGGTTGTGCGGATCATTCGGGCTTCGGCTGTGCTCTGCGTTTCTGCATGAGCGCCGTTCACCGCTCCACCCATGCGAATCCTGTACGTTGAGGACAACGAAGAGCTGCGCGAGACCATCGGCATGCTGATGGAAACCGAGGGCCAGACCGTGGTCTCTTGCGCGTCGGCTGAAGAAGCGCTGGAACTCGATGCGCAGCAGGCGTTTGACGTGCTGGTATCGGATGTCAGCCTGCCCGGCATGTCGGGTACGGACCTCGCCCGCCAGCTCCTGGCGCAGCGGCCGGAGCGATGGGTGGTGCTGTGTTCAGGCTACGAGCTGGGCACCTATCCCCACGCGTGGGGGCCCCATGTGCGCACGCTGATCAAGCCGTTTGAGCTCGATGAGCTCGAGTCGCTGCTCACCACCGTCCGCCATGCGGTAGCGCGCTCGCCGGCCTGATCCGCGGGCGGCCACGGCTGCCGCAGCTTCAGGTCTGCCAGCACCGCGCGCCGGCTGCCTCTCAAACACTTTCCTGGCTTCGGAGCGGCCGGCTGACGCGCGGCAGCTCCACCCGGAACTGCGTCACGTCATGGGCCGATTGCACCTCGATCCGCCCGCCGTGCGTGCGCACGATCTGGTCCGCAATGAACAGCCCCAGCCCCAGTCCCTGGTGGCGCCCCGGAGGCCGTTCGCGCCCGCGGAACGGATTGAACAGGTGGGGCAGCAGTTCGGGTGGAATGGCCCCGCGGTTGCGCACCGTGACCGCCACCGTTTTGCTCTGCGTACCGTCGGCCAGGATGTTCACCGGCTGGTCGGCCGCCCCGTGGTGCACTGCGTTGCCAACCAGGTTGGTGAGCACCTGGCACAGGCGCTCGCTGTCCCACACGCCCTCGAGGTCGCCGTCCAGGTCGGTCACGATCTGGCGGTCCGGAAACCCTGTCTGCAGTTCTTCGGCAGCGCGCTGCACGATCCCGTGCATGTCGGCCGTCCCCAGCTGCAGCGACAGCCCGCCCGCCTGGCGGATGCGCGTGAGGTCGAGCAGGTCCTCGATCATCCGACCCATGCGCGCGCTGCTGCGCAGCACGCGGTCCACCATGTTGGCGGCCTTGTCAGGGGGCAGGTCGCGCCTGAGCACGCTGGCCGCCGCCGTGATCGACATCAACGGCGTGCGCAGGTCGTGGCTCAGCACGGCCATGAACATTTCATTGATGCGCAGGGCTTCGGTGCGCTCCTGCAGCTCCTGCGCCAGTGCCTGCCGGCGGCGGTGCAGCTCGAAGAACACATGGGCCTTGCTGGTCAGCATGTGCGGATCGATGGGTTTGTACAGAAAATCCACCGCCCCGTTTTCATAGCCGCGGAACTGCCAGTTCTGCTCGCGTGCGCCTGCTGTCATGAAGATCAGCGGAATGTGCCGCGTACGCTCACTGCCGCGGATCAGCTCTGCCAGCTCGAATCCGTTCATCTCCGGCATCTGCACATCCAGCAGGGCCAGCGCCACATCGCCGTGCTCCAGCAGCAACTCCAGGGCCTCGCGCCCCGAGCTGGCCTTGAGCACATCGATATCGTCATGCTGCAGCAGCGCCTCCAGGGCCACGAGGTTCTCTTCGATGTCGTCAACGAGCAGGCACTTGATGCGGGTGGTGTGGGGCATGGCGGGCAAAGGCGATGGGGCGACAGACGCAGACGCCGTGTCTGAAGCCGGCATGAGTCGGGGTGCAGTCGTCATAGCTGCCCCTTGCCGTGCAGGTCGGCCAGCAGTGCGCCCACAGCGGGCGGTGGCAGTACATGGTGCGCCGGTACGCGCGCGAGACCAGCCAGCGGCATGGCCTGCATGGGGGCGCTCTCGGGCGACTGGACAATGGTCAGGCCGCCAGCCGCCTGCACTGCCGCAAGCCCACGGGCGCCGTCCTCGTTGGCGCCCGACAGCAGCACCGCCACCGCGCGGTCGCCGTACAGGTCGGCGGCAGACTCAAACAGCACATCAATGGACGGGCGTGAATAGTGCAGCGGCGGGTCGATCGACAGTGCCACGCGGGGTCCGGCATCCACCAGCAGGTGGTAGTCGGGCGGGGCAAAGCAGATCAGGGGCCGGGTCAGCAGCAAGCCGTCGCTGGCTTCCTTCACGGGCAGTGCGCAGCGCTGGCGAAAAATGTCGGCCAGCAGGCTGCGCCGGTCGCGTGGCAGGTGCATCACGACCAGCACGCACGCGTGCAGCGTGGCTGGCAACGCGGGAAGAATGACACCCAGGGCGTCAATGGCCCCCGACGAGCCTCCGATGACGATGGCATCGTAAGCGGGCTGCGCGGGGTGTGTGGCGCAGCCCCTTGTATCTGGCAGCGGCCCTGTTTCCTGATGGGAGGGCAGTGCAACGCCGGTGTCGGCCATCACAGCCCCGCCTTCTTGCGGTAGATGCGGTCTTCCGCCACGAAGTCCTCGAAGGCCTCGGTCTGGTCGGAAAAGCGCAGTGACTCCTTGGAGCCCAGCCCCAGAAAGCCGCGGTGGCACAGTGCCTCGCGGAACAGGCCGAGGGCGCGGTTTTGCAGGTCGCGCTCGAAGTAGATGAGCACGTTGCGGCACGACACCAGGTGCATCTCGGCAAACACGCTGTCGGTGGCCAGGCTGTGGTCCGAGAACACCATGTGCTCGCGCAGCGACTTGTCAAACACCACGCGGCCGTACCGGGCCGTGTAGTAGTCCGACAGCGAGCTGCGCGCGCCCGAACGCGCGTAGTTCTCGGAAAAGGCCGCCACCCGCGCCATGTCGAAAACACCCGACTCTGCCGCGCGCAGGGCGTGCGGGTTGATGTCGGTGCCGTAGATCAGGGTGCGGTCCAGCAGGCCTTCCTCGTGCAGCAGGATGGCCAGCGAGTACACCTCTTCGCCTGCGCTGCAGCCCGCCACCCACACCTTGAGGGAAGGGTAGGTGCGCAGCAGCGGGACGACGTCGGTGCGCAGCGACTGGAAATAGCCCGGGTCACGGAACATGTCGCTCACCTGCACCGTGAGGTATTCCAGCAGGGCGGGGAACACTGTGGGCTCGTGCAGCACGCGGTCCTGCAGCTGCGACACGGTCTGGCAGTCAAAGCGGATCAGTGCCGCGTTCAGCCGCCGCCGCAGCGACGCCTGCGCGTACCCGCGAAAGTCGTAGTGGTAGCGGTGGTAGATGGCATCGATCAGCAGGCGCTGCTCGATGTCGGCCGTGCGCACTTTCCGGTGGGTGGACGGGATGGATGTCGGCATCTTTCCGGGCGGTGCTGTGTCGTTGCCGGTCACTTGGGCATCCATACCCGTACCAGCGACAGCAGCTTTTCCACGTCGAGCGGCTTGGCGATGTAGTCGTTGGCTCCGGCGGCAAGGCACCTTTCCTGGTCGTCCTTCATCGCTTTGGCGGTCAGTGCAATGATGGGCAGGCGCCGCCATCCGGGCTGCGCACGGATCTCGCGCATGGCGGTGTAGCCGTCCATCTCCGGCATCATGATGTCCATCAGCACCAGGTCCACTGCCGGGCTGCCGCCGGTGCCTGCGCGTTCCAGGGCCTGGAGGGCTTCTCGGCCATTGCGGGCAATCTCCACGCGAATGCCGGTGGGCTCCAGGATGCTGGACAGCGCAAACACGTTGCGCACATCGTCTTCCACCACCAGTACGGTGCGGCCCTCCAGCGCCGTGTCGCGGCTGCGGGCCTGCTGCAGCATGCGCTGGTGCTCGTCCGACAGTTCGGACTCCACCTGGTGCAGGAACAGCGTCACCTCATCGAGCAGCCGCTCGGGCGAGCGCGCGTCCTTGATGATGATGGAGCGCGAGAAGCGGCGCAGCTGCTGCTCTTCGTCGCGCGACAGCGCCCGGCCGGTGTAGACGATGACGGGCGGGAACGACACGCCGTCTTGTTCCGCCATCTCTTGCAGCAGTTCGTAGCCGTTCTGGTCGGGCAGGTTCAGGTCCATCACCATGCAGTCGAAGGTGGAGCCACGCAGGTGTGAGAGCGCCGCCGCGGCGGTGCCTGCGCAGACGATCTCCACGTCGTCGCGGCTGAGCAGGTGGCGCACGCTTTCACGCTGGCGTTCGTCGTCTTCCACCACCAGCACCCGCCGCAGGTCCTGCGTGAACTTGGCTTCCAGCCGCTGCAGGGCCTCCACCAGTTCCTCGCGCGCCACAGGCTTGAGTGCGTAGCCCACGGCACCGCGGCCCATGGCTTCCTGCGCGTAGTCGGCCACCGACACCACATGCACGGGGATGTGGCGCGTGGCCGGGTTGCGCTTGAGCTGGTCGAGCACACCCAGGCCCGAAAAATCGGGCAGGTTCACGTCCAGCACGATGGCGCTGGGCAGCGTCTGCGCGGCGATGGCCAGGCCGTCGGCAGCGTTGGCGGCCAGGTGGCATTCAAAGTCCATTTCGCGCGCCAGGTCCTGCAGGATCTGGGCGAACCGGTGGTCGTCCTCGATGACGAGGATGCTGCGGGTGCCTGCGGGCCGTACCGTGGTGTTGCCTGCGGCTGCCGCAGCGTGGCCCGCCGGTGCAGGCGCCAGCGCCCTGGCCGTGGCCGCATCGCGTGTACCGCGGGGGCTCGCCGCCATGGCAGGTGCCGCTGCCGACGGGATGGTGCCGGGTGCCGCGTCCCGGGTGGCTGCGGCGACCGGGATCTCGGTGTCCACATCGGTCTGTGGCGCAAGGCGTACCGGTACCACCAGGGTGAAGACGCTGCCTTCGCCCGGCGTGCTCTGCACCGACAGCTTGCCGCCCAGCAGCTGCGCCAGGTCGCGCGAGATCGACAGCCCCAGCCCGGTGCCCCCGTACTTGCGGTGCGTGCTGCCGTCGGCCTGCCGGAATGCCTCGAAGATCAGTTCCTGCTGGTGCGCCGGGATGCCGATGCCGGTGTCCTTCACGGCAAACGACAGCGTTTCGTCGGGGTTGCGCGACACATGCAGGGCCACCGTACCCTGTTCGGTGAACTTCATCGCGTTGGACAGCAGGTTCTTGAGCACCTGGCCCAGGCGCAGCGGGTCGGTTTCCATGCCGGCGGGCACATCGGGCGCCACCGACAAGTCGATCACCAGCCCCTTGTCTGCCGCCAGCGGGCGCAGCGGGTCCACCAGCGCCTGCAGCGCCTTGGCAATGTTCACCGGCTCGACCGACACCGTGGCCTGGCCGGCCTCGATCTTGGACAGGTCGAGGATGTCGTTGATGAGCGCCAGCAGGTCGTTGCCGGCGGCATGGATGGTCTGCGCGTATTTCACCTGGTCGGCGCTGAGGTTGCCGGCCTTGTTGTCGGCCAGCAGCTTGGCCAGGATGAGCGTGGAGTTCAGCGGTGTGCGCAGCTCGTGGCTCATGTTGGCCAGGAATTCGCTCTTGTATTCGCTGGCCAGCTCCAGCTCGCGGGCCTTGTCGGTCAGTGCGCTCTGGGCGCGCAGCATCTGCTCGCGCTGGTATTCCAGCTGCTGGGTCTGCTCTTCGAGATGGGCGTTGGTCTGCTCCAGCTCGGTCTGCTGCACCTCCATCTGCGCCTGCGATTCCTGCAGCACGCGGCTTTGCTGCTCCAGCTCCTCGTTGTTCACGCGCAGCTCTTCCTGCTGGGTCTGCAGCTCCTCGGACTGGCGCTGGGTTTCCTCCAGCAGGTCCTGCAGGCGGTTGCGGTCGATGGCCGACCGGACCGCCACAGCCAGCATCTCGGATGCGCGTTCCATCAGGTTGCGCTCTGCGTCGCCCACGGCACGGTAAAAGCCCAGTTCAATGACTGCAAAGACGCGGCGGTTTTCCACCGCGGGCGCAATCAGTACCTCTGCCGGAGCGGACTGCCCGGTGCTGGACGACACCTGCAGGTAGGCCCCCGGCACGTCGCGCACATGCACCATCGCGCGCGAGCGCGCTGCCTGACCCACCAGGCCCTCGCCCGGCAGCACGGTCTGCTGCAGGCGTTCGCGCGGCACGGCGTAGCCGCCAAACAGCGTAAAGCTGCCATCGGGCTCGGCCACATACCCCGCCCCCACCGGGGCCATGAGGTAGGTGGCCAGGTACTCCAGCGCCAGCGGGCCCAGCTCTTCCAGGCGATGGTCGCCCTGGATGCGCTGGCTCAGGCCGTTCAGCCCGGCCGAGACCCAGGCCTCGAGTGCGTGCCTGCGGTATTCCCGGGCCGTACTCCAGGCCGAGATGCAGATGAGCACCAGCAGCAACAGCGAACCGCCCGCGGAGTACAGGTTGTCATTGCTGGCGGCGTCCACCCACTGCTGGCGCCGGGTGTCGAGCAGTTCCGTCTGCTGCGTGCGCAATGCCTCCACCGTGTCGCGCACGCGGTCCATGATGTTCTTGCCCTCGCCGCCATTGACCAGCGCCATGGCACCGTCCAGATCGCCAGCCCGGCGCAGCGCAATGGTCTGGTTCAGCTCGCGCAGTTTTTGCCGGTGCAACCCGTCGAGCTGCGTCACGAGCTGCTGGTGCGAGGGAAGATCCTCCGCTTGCGCCTTGAGCCTGTCCAGATGCTGCTGCATGTCGGCGACGGCGGTCTCATAGGGCTGCAGATAGGCGACGTCGCCTGTGAGGAGGTAGCCGCGCTGGCCCGTCTCGGCATCCTTGATGGATGCGTTGAACAGGTTGAGCTGGCGCATGGCCAGCGAGGCGCGGTCCATGGCCCGCACAGCGTCGGCGCGGGTTTCAGCAGAGCGGTAGTTGACGGCCGCGATCACCAGGGTGGCGAGAGCGGCCACCAGGAAGCCTGCCGCCAGCGTGCGGGGGATGGCAAAACGGGCGGCGGTGCGCTGAAGGCTGGGCGTGGCGGTCATGGGGCGACGGTTCCGGTTCAGGCGAAGCGAACGACTGTACCTTTTTGTCCCCCCCGGACAGGGCCTCGCAGCGCCTGGGCGGGGGCGCGTTTTGTAACCAACTGCAGCACATGCGCTGCTACATTCGGGCCCTCGCGATCACGCGCCGTCGCAGCCACGGCGCTTTCGTTTCCTTTCACGCACCTTCCCGTCCGCATGCCGACCGACCCGCTCCGCAGCCGCCTTGCCCTGTACCTGGACCTCATCCGCTGGGACCGCCCCGCGGGCTGGCTGGTGTGCCTGTGGCCCACCCTGAGCGCGCTGTGGATCGCGGCCGACGGGTTTCCGGGCTGGCACCTGCTGGTCGTGTTTGTGCTGGGCACCATCCTCATGCGCAGCGCAGGCTGCTGCGTGAACGACGTGGCGGACCGCGACTTCGACAGGCACGTCAAGCGCACGGCGCAGCGACCTGTCACCACGGGCGCCGTGAGCGTGAAGGAGGCGCTGGCCCTGGGCGCGGCGCTGGCGCTGGTGTCGTTTGGCCTGGTGCTCACCACCAACGCCGCCGCCATTGCGTGGTCGGTGCCTGCGGTGCTGGTGGCCATTGCCTACCCGTTCACCAAGCGCATCATTGCCATGCCGCAGGCGGTGCTGGGCATTGCGTTCAACTTCGGCATCGTGATTGCGTTTGCCGCCGTGCAGGGCAGCGTGCCGGCCGTGGCCTGGTGGATGTGGCTGGGCAACCTGTTCTGGGTGCTGGCCTATGACACCGAGTACGCCATGGTCGACCGGGATGACGACCTCAAGATCGGCATCAAGACATCGGCCATCACGCTCGGGCGGCTGGATGTGGCCGCGATTGTGGCCTTTTACCTGCTTTTTCTGGGTATTTGGGCGGTAGCCCTGGAATCATATGCCCTGGGTGCTATATTTTATATAGCAATTGCGGTGGCTCTGGCGCAGGCTGTGTGGCATTTCACGCTCATCCGCACCCGCACGCGCGAGGGGTGCTTCAGAGCATTTCGCATCAACCACTGGCTCGGAGCCACGGTGTTTGCGGGCATTGCGGGCAGCTATCTGGTGCGGGATGTGCTCGTGAAGTGACCGCCGCAGGTACTTGCGATGCCAGCACCTGTGGGCGATCTGGCCCTCAAGCCGGGAGCGGGCGTTCTTCGCGCAGCGTGCGGCCAGCCTGGTCGGTCCAGGTAAAGACGGCAGGCCCGGTTGCTGGCGCTGGTTGCAGCAGGAACCGCAGGTAGGGGTTTTCAGACGTGCCGGTCTGAAAACGTGCCGTCAGCACCGGGCGCTCGCCCATCCGCAGCGTGAAGTCGCGCACCAGGTTCTGTGCCAGCAGCTTGCCGTCGGTGCCGGGGCGCAGGCCGGTTTCCATGGGGTGCTGCACCAGCGCCTTCACCTCGATGGGGCCGCCCGCCTTGGTAGGGCGTGCCAGCGCGATGCGGGGCGAGCGCATGCCCTCGCTTTGCGCGGCCTCACCACCGCCCAGGCAGCCACTGACGGTGACCTGCACCTTGCGCTGCGCGACCCAGGCGCTGTTCTTGCTGCCCAGCGCCACGGCGATCACCGTCTGGCTCTCGGCCAGGCGCACGCGGGTGGCAAAGTCGGGCAGCACCCGGTCGCCGGGCAGGTCAAAGCTCAGCAGGCCGGGGTTGGGGTTGCGCGTGGCCAGCAGGTGGATGGCCACCAGTGTTTCGCCCGCAGGCAGTACGCCGCGAAAGGCCACGCCCAGCGGCACGGCCCCGCCGTTTTCTGACAGCGCGGGGACATCCAGTTCCAGCCCCGCGGCCTGCACGGTGCGCCCGCGCAGCAGTTGCTGGGCGGGGGCAAAGGTGCTGGCAGTGGCGTCTTGCGCGCTGGCCGTGCGTGCGGCCAGCAGTGCGCCCAGGGTCAAAAGGCAGTTTCTTCGGTGCATCGCGTCATTGTCCTTGATGGGTGGTGGTGCGTCCGGCCAGCCAGGCGCCTGCCACGATGCCCGCCAGCGCGGGGTAGGTGCTCAGGGCCAGGGTCGAAAAACCCGTCAGGCCCTGGCCGATGGAGCAGCCCAGCGCCAGCACGCCGCCCACACCCATGAGCACGCCGCCCGCCATCGAGCGGCCTGTTTGCGCCGCGCTGGTGAACCCTTGCCACTGGAAATCACGGCGCAGCAGCGCGCTGGCCCATGCGCCTGCCAGCACGCCGGCGCACAGCACCGCGCCATGGCCCAGCGCGACGCCCGTGGACAGCTGCAGGTACTGCAGGGCCTGGGCCACCGGGGCCACAAAGGTGATGGATGCCAGGGGCACAGGCTCGAAATCGTCGGCCCCCAGGCGGCCAGTGATCCACCAGCCCAGCGGCACCAGCAGGCCGATCAGCACGCCCGGCAGCAGCGTGCGCCAGGGCGAGGAGGAGGACGAGGAGGCCTTTGCAGCGGTGGCATCAGGGGCTGCAGCCTTGTCCCGGCGGGTGAACGCCCAGCCCAGCAGGCCCGCCACGAGCAGCGCCACACTGCCCCACCGCGCCGCCGCGTCGGGCATCGCCACCAGCCCGGCCAGCCAGTCGGGCAGGGTGGTGGCAGCCAGCGGGGTTGGGGTGGCTTCGGTCAGGCGAATGCGCAGCGGGGCCAGCACGCCCGTCAGCGTGGCAGACGCCCCCACCGCCAGGCACAGCAGCGTGACCAGCGAGCGCAGGTTGCCGCTGCCCAGCAGCACCAGGCTGCGCGCCCCGCAGGCATTGGCCAGCGCCATGCCGTAGCCAAACAGCACGCCGCCCAGCGCCACCATCACCCACGAAACCCGGCTTTGCGCATACAGCGACTGCCGCAGGTCCACATCGGCGGCCACCGACAGCCACTGGCTGCCGATGAGCGCCGCGGCCATCGCCACGGCGAACAGGCGCAGCGGTGCATGCTGGGTGCGCGCAAAGGCGACCTGCACTGCGCGCAGGAAACACAGACGGCTGCCCTGGGCGAGCGCACCGTAGGTCAGGCCCATGGCGGCCGTCGCCCCCAGCACCCAGGCTTCGCGTTGTTCCGCCGGGATGGCGTTCCAGTCGATCATTGCGGCCTTGGCACAGGTTCTCAGGCCGGGCGCGGCGTGCCCCAGGTGTCCTGGCTGATCGCCTGGTACCAGCCCTGGGCGTAGGCGGCCTCGGTGCGGCGGATGCTGTCGTCGGCATTGGCGCTGCTCAGGCCGCCCGAGTTGGGGACGCTGATGATCTTGTCGTTCTCGACGCGGAACACGCCGGCCACCGTGACGCCGTAGTCGGGCGAAGCCAGGCTGTAGCAGGTATTCACCCACAGGGCCTGCGCAGGCGTGCTGCCGTCGAGGGACGCCACGATGGCGGCCGCGGCCACCTTGGCCTGCGTGTTGGCCGTGAAGCCCGACTTGGGCATGGGCGCAGCAATGGTGGCATCGCCCACCACGTAGATGTCCTTTTGCTGGCGCGACTCGAACGTGTTGGCATGCACCGGCACCCAGCCCGAGGCGTCGGTGACGCCTGCGCGCTCGGCGATGAAGCCGGCCTTCTGGGGTGGCACCACGTTCAGCACGGCGGCCTTGTGGATCGTGCCGAATTCCGTCTGCACCTCGCGCCGCGCCGCATCGACTCGCACCACGCGGCCGTCCTTGGACAGGCCCACCCATTCGATGCGGTCGCCGTACAGCTTCTTCCAGGCGGCCTGGAACAGGCCCTGCTTGGAAAAGTTGTCCTTGGCGTCCAGGATCAGCACCTTGGAGCGGGGCTTGTGGCGGCTGAAGTAGTGGGCGATCAGGCTCGCGCGCTCATAGGGGCCGGGCGGGCAGCGGAACGGGTCGGGCGGCACGCTGAGCACAAACGTACCGCCATCCTGGATGCTTTCGAGCTGGCGGCGCAGCAGCATGGTCTGCGGCCCGGCACGCCAGGCATGGGGGGCCAGTTCGGACGCACGCTCGTCGTATCCCTCGATCGCGTTCCAGCGGAAGTCAATGCCGGGGGACAGCAGCAGGCGGTCGTATTCCAGCACCGTGCCGGTGGACAGGCGCACCGTGCGTGCCGCCGGGTTCACGTCGTCGGCCCGGGCATGCACCACACGCACGCCGTAGGTCCCCTGCAGCTCGTCGTAGCCGTGCGAGATCGAGTCCATCGTGCGCTCGCCCGCCAGCACGAGGTTGGACATGGGGCAGGTGTGAAACCGCTTGTTGGGCTCTATCAGCACCACATCCACCGCCGGGTTGGCGCGCTTGATGTACTTGGCTGCCGTGGCGCCGCCAAAGCCACCGCCCACCACCACCACGCGGCCCGCAGGCGCACGCCCGAGCGAGGTGGTGGAGCAGGCGGCCAGCACGGGCAGCATGGACGCTGCGCTCAGGCCGTGCAGGAACCGGCGGCGCGAGGGGGCTGTTGGCGTACTGATGTTGTCGAGGACGGGTTGGTTGTGTTGCATGGTGGTCCCCTTCACTTGCGGATCGATGAGAAATGCGAGGCCAGCGCGCGCAGTTCCTCGTCGGTGTAGCCCTTGGCGATGCGGTCCATCACCGTGGTGCCCGCAGGCGCGCGGTGCTTGTAGTTGAGCAATTGCATCGACAGCACGTCGGCCGGGCGCCCGGCGATGGCAGGAATGGGGCCGGCAAAGCCGCCGTCCGTGCCATGGCAGCTGGCACAGGTGGCTGCCAGCAGCTTCACCTGCTGCTGGGACAGTGGCGGAGTGGTCTGGGCCAGTGCCGTGGTGGCGCCCAGCAGCGCCAGAGCGCCACACAGTGTTTGGAGCAGGCTGGAGGGCTGCCAACGCGGGGCCAGGGAAGTGAGGTTGCGCAGGTTCATGTGGATGCCTTGGGACCGATAGCGAGAGGTACGACCTTGCGAGATCACCCTGCGACAGAACACCCGTGCAGCGCTCCGTGGCAGTCAGCAGGCAGGGGCCGGCGGTGCGTTGAAGCGGCCCGCGCCGGCGGAGATCTCGGCGGGCAGTTTAGACAGATCCGTGTTCAGGTGTAACAACTATCACGGCATATACATATGCGCAAAAGCGGGCAAGCGCGGTGTGTGGACTGCGTGGTGCTATCTAAATCAATAGCAGCCCACCATTTGCCGACAAGCGCTACAGGCCAAAATCACCCGCCAAACTCGTCGCCCAGCTCCTGAGCCCGGCGTTCGGCCGCCTGCATCGCCCGCACGAAGGCGTCGCCCACAGCGTCGTGCTCCAGCGACGTGAGGGCCGCATAGGTCGTGCCGCCCTTGGACGTGACGCGTTCGCGCAGTACCGCCGGGGGCTCATCGGAGCGGCGGGCGAGCTCTGACGCACCCACAAACGTGCCCACCGCCAGCTGGTGCGCCTGCTCTGCGGACAGCCCCATGGCGGTGCCTGCACGCGTCATGGCTTCCATGAAGTAGAAAACATAGGCCGGGCCCGAGCCCGACAGCGCGGTGACGGCATCGAGCTGCTTTTCGGCATCGACCCACAACACGTCGCCCGTGCCGGCCAGGATGGCCTCCACACGCTGGCGCTCGGCCGCATTCACCGCCGGGCGGGCATACAGCGCGCTCACGCCCTTGCCCACCAGCGCAGGTGTGTTGGGCATGGTGCGCACGATGCGCTCGCTGCCCAGCCACTGGGCAATGCTGTCCGAGCGGATGCCTGCGGCCACGCTCAGGTGTAGCGCCTGCTGCGTGTGCGCCCGGGTCTGTGCGGCAGCGTCCTTGAAAGTCTGGGGCTTGACGGCCCACACCACGATCTGTGCACGCTGCAGCGCGGCCGTGGGTGCCGCCTGCGCGGTGATGCCATAGCTTTGCAGCAGTGCCGCACGCGTGGGCTCGTAGGGCTCGACCACCTCGATGTTGCCGGCCGCATGCCCCTGCCGGATCAGACCGCCCATGATGGCGCTGGCCATATTGCCCCCGCCGATGAAGGCGATGGTGGGAAGACTGGAGGAGGCGGTGGTCTGGCTCATGGTGCAGGCAATCAATGGAGGGTGGTCAACGCAGGGATGCGATGGTATCCGCGTTGGATTCCCAGGGTGGACTGGTCCCCAGGCTTGAGTGCCATGGCCGATGCCCGAGCGCACAGCGCCAGACGTACGGCTGATCGCGTTGGCGGAACCAGGCCCCCATCGGCCGTCCGCACCGCCACGGCGGCAGCAACCGGCGCGTCCCAAGGCCAGGGCAGCCAAGCAAGGGCCGCCCCGCAGCGAGGGCTGCGTCCCCCTTCCCGAATTGCGTAGCAATTCGAGAGAAGGGGTGAAGGCGCGCAGCGCCTCAGGGGGATGGCCGCTATGCGGCTACGGTTTGCCGCACCGCATGCTCCCAGTTCGCCATCAGCTCCTGCGCACGGGCATTGCTGAGTGTGGGTACAAAGCGGCGGTCGGCGCGCCACAGTTGCGAGAGTTCATCCGTGCCGCGGTACACGCCACTCGACAGTCCGGCCAGGTAGGCCGCGCCCAGGGCGGTGGTCTCGATCACGGCAGGGCGCACCACGGGAATGCCCAGCAGGTCGGCCTGGAACTGCATCAGCAGATCATTGATGCACGCGCCGCCGTCCACGCGCAGCTCGCTCACGGGCGCGCCGCCGGCGGCCACGGCGTCGCGGCTCATCGCCAGCAGCAGGGCGGCGCTCTGGTAGGCAATGCTTTCCAGCGCGGCGCGGGCAATGTGGCCCAGTGTGGTGCCCCGCGTGAGGCCCGTGATGGTGCCGCGCGAGTCGGGCTTCCAGTACGGGGCGCCCAGGCCCGTGAAGGCCGGCACCATCATCACACCGCCCGAATCGGGCACGCTTTGCGCCAGCGACTCGACCTCGCTGCTGCTGGTGATGGCGCGCAGGCCGTCGCGCAGCCACTGCACCACCGCGCCACCCACAAAAACGCTGCCTTCCATGGCGAACTCGGGCGTGGCAGAGGCCTGCGCTGCGCTGGTGGTGAGCAGGCCGTTCTGGCTCGTCTGGAAGGTGCCGCCCGTGTGCATCAGCATGAAGCAGCCCGTGCCGTACGTGTTCTTGGCCATACCCGCGGTAAAGCAGGCCTGGCCGAACAGGGCGCTTTGCTGGTCGCCCGCCACGCCGCCGATGCGGATCGCGTGGCCCAGCAGGTCGGCCGCGGTGTCGCCAAAGTGGGCGGCCGAGGGCAGCACCTCGGGCATGAGTGCGCGGGGAATGCGCAGCAGCGCCAGCAGGTCGTCGTCCCACTGGTTGGTGTGCACATTGAACAGCATCGTGCGCGAGGCGTTGCTCACGTCGGTCACGTGCACCTGGCCGTGGGTCAGCTTCCACATCAGCCAGCTGTCCACTGTGCCAAAGGCCAGCTCGCCGCGCTCGGCCGCATCGCGCGCACCCGGCACGTTGTCCAGCATCCACTGCAGCTTGGTGCCCGAGAAGTACGCGTCCACCAGCAGCCCGGTCTTGGCCTGGATGGTGGCGGCGTGGCCTTCGCTGCGCAGCCGGGCACAGGCAGGTTCGGCGCGGCGGTCCTGCCACACGATGGCGTGGTGCACGGGCTGTCCGGTCTTGCGGTTCCACAGCACGGTGGTTTCGCGCTGGTTGGTGATGCCCACGGCACGCACGGCGCTGGCGGCAATGCCCGCCCTGGCCAGCGCATCGCGCGCGGTGGACAGCTGCGTGCGCCAGATCTCCAGCGGGTCGTGCTCCACCCAGCCGGGCTGGGGGTAGATCTGCGGCAGCTCCAGCTGCGCCTGCGCCACGATGTGGCCGCGCTCATCGAACACGATGCTGCGGGAGCTGGAAGTGCCTTGGTCGAGTGCGAGCAGGTAGGTCATGGGAAAAGAGAATAAGTCAGTCCGTTGAGACAGGCTCTGATGGCGGTAACAGGCCGGTGCACGCGCGCTGCCGAGGCCAGCGACCGCCGCGCAAGGGCCGCCCCGCCGCGCTGGCGGTGTCCCCCTTCCCGAATTGCATCGCAAGTCGAGAGAAGGGGGAGGGCGCGTAGCGCCTCAGGGGGTTGTGCTTGATCATGCAGCCACGGTGCAGATGACCTCGGCGTCTTGCAACAACGCCGGAAACGGCTCGGGCGGCGGCGCATCCGTGAACAGCCGGTCGATCTGCTGCAGCGTGGCCAGTTGCACCATGGCCGGGCGGTTGAACTTGCTGTGGTCGGCCGCCAGCCAGACCTCGCGGGCCTGGGCAATGATGGTCTGGGCGACCTTCACTTCGCGGTAGTCGAAGTCGCGCAGCGAGCCGTCGGGCTCGATGCCCGAGATGCCGATGAGTGCGATGTCCACCTTGAACTGGCGGATGAAATCCACGGCGGCCTCGCCCACGATGCCGCGGTCGCGCGGGCGCACCACGCCGCCGGCCACGATCACCTCGCAGTCAGGGTTGGTGCTCAGCGTGGCGGCCACGTTCAGGTTGTTGGTGATGACGCGCAGGCCCCGGTGCTGCAGCAGGGCCTTGGCGATGGCCTCGGTGGTGGTGCCGATGTTCAGGATGAGCGAGCAGTCGTTGGGCACCTGCTGGGCCACGGCCCGTGCAATGCGGGCCTTGCCTTCGGCGTTGAGTGTTTCGCGCTGGGTGTGGGCCAGGTTCTCCACGGTGGAACTGGGCACGCGCACCCCGCCATGAAAGCGAGTCAGCAAGCCGGCCTCGGCCAGGCGTTGCACATCGCGGCGAACGGTTTGCAGGGTCACGCCCAGGGTGTCGGCCAGTTGTTCCACCGTGGCGGATTTGCGCGTGCGTACTTCTTCGAGCAGCAGGAGTTGTCGGGGGTTCGTATTCACGCGAATGCTCGGTATCTTGGGGTGGGTCTACTTTAAATCGAACGAAAAAGAACTTTTTAAGGGTAAACCTTGATTCAACATGATCAAAAACGAACAAAAATAATCTAAATTGAAACGCGATGCCGCGCACTTGCGCAACTGCATTGCACCCACCGGGCCCCGCGGGCCGCACAAGAAAGGCAAGCGTGATGCAGCTGGCACTGGACAGCATCAGCAAGAAGGTCGGGCCAGAGACCTGGTTGCACGACATGAGCCTGGCGCTGCACAGCGGCGCCGTGACGGTGCTGCTGGGCGCCACGCAAGCCGGCAAGACCAGCCTGATGCGCATCATGGCCGGGCTGGATGTGCCCACCGCCGGCCGCGTGATGGTGGACGGAGCCGACGTGACCGGAATGCCTGTGCGCGACCGCAACGTGGCCATGGTGTACCAGCAGTTCATCAACTACCCCTCGATGAAGGTGTCGGCCAACATTGCCTCGCCCCTGAAGCTGCGCGGCGAAAAGAACATCGATGCCCGGGTGCGCGAGATCGCCAGCCGCCTGCACATCGACATGTTCCTGGACCGCTACCCGGCCGAGCTGTCGGGCGGGCAGCAGCAACGCGTGGCGCTGGCACGGGCTCTGGCCAAGGGCGCGCCGCTGATGCTGCTGGATGAACCCCTGGTGAACCTTGACTACAAGCTGCGCGAGGAGTTGCGCGAGGAACTCACCCAGCTGTTTGCCGCCGGCCAGTCCACCGTGGTGTACGCCACCACCGAGCCAGGCGAGGCCCTGCTGCTGGGCGGCTACACCGCTGTGCTCGACGAAGGCCGGCTGCTGCAGTACGGTCCCACGGCCGAGGTCTTTCACGCCCCCAATTCGCTGCGCGTGGCCCGGGCCTTCAGCGACCCGCCCATGAACCTGATTGCCGCTGCCGCCACGGCGCGCGGCGTGGGGCTGCCCGGTGGTGCCGAGCTGCCGCTGGAGCTGCCTGCAGGCGTGGCCCATGCCGCAGGCCTCACGGTGGGTGTGCGGGCCAGCGCGCTGCGCCTGCATGCCCGCCCCACCGACCTGAGCGTGGCTGGCACGGTGGAGCTGGCGGAAATCTCGGGCTCCGACACCTTTGTGCACGCGTCCACCCCCTGGGGCGACCTGGTGGCGCAGGTGACGGGCGTGCATTACTTTGAACTGGGCACGCCGATCACGCTGCACCTGGACCCGGCGCAGGCCTTTGTGTTCGGTGCTGACGGCCGCCTGGCCTGGGCGCCTGTGCGCCCGAACGCAGTACAGGGAGGGCGTTGAGATGGCCCGCATCAGTCTGGATCTCGCACACTCGTACAAGCCCAACCCGCAGCAGGACAGCGACTACGCCCTGCTGCCCCTGAAGATGGAGTTTGAAGACGGCGGCGCCTATGCGCTGCTGGGCCCCTCAGGCTGTGGCAAGACGACCATGCTCAACATCATGTCGGGGCTGCTGGTGCCCTCGCATGGCAAGGTGCTGTTTGATGGCCGCGACGTGACGCGCATCAGCCCGCAGGAGCGCAACATTGCCCAGGTGTTCCAGTTTCCGGTGATCTACGACACCATGACGGTGGCAGAGAACCTGGCGTTCCCGCTGAAGAACCGCAAGGTGCCCGAGGCGCAGATCCAGCAGCGCGTCGGCGCCATTGCCGAGATGCTGGAGATGAGCCACCAGCTGAACATGCGTGCGGCGGGCCTGTCTGCCGACCAGAAGCAGAAGATCTCGCTGGGTCGGGGCCTGGTGCGCTCGGACGTGGCGGCGGTGCTGTTCGACGAGCCACTCACGGTGATCGACCCGCACCTGAAATGGCAGCTTCGCCGCAAGCTCAAGCAGATCCACCACGAACTCAAGCTCACGCTGATCTACGTCACCCACGACCAGGTGGAGGCGCTGACCTTTGCCGACCAGGTGGTGGTGATGACGCGCGGCAAAGCGGTGCAGGTAGGGTCGGCCGATGCCCTGTTCGAACGGCCCCAGCACGTGTTTGTGGGGCACTTCATCGGCTCGCCAGGCATGAATTTTCTGCCTGCGCAGTCGGATGGCGGCGAGCTGACGGTCGCGGGCCACCGCCTTGCGGCCCCCGCCGGGCGCGCGCTGCCCACAGGGACGTTGCAGGTGGGCATCCGCCCCGAATACCTGGCGCTGGCCACTGCGCAGCAGTCGGGCGCCCTGGCCTGCAGCGTGGTGCAGGTGCAGGACATCGGCACCTACCTGATGCTGACCGCCAAGGTGGGCGAGCACACGCTCAAGGCCCGCTTCAGCCCTGAAACGCGCCTGCCGTCGGCAGGCGACACGGTGTGGCTGCAGGTGCTGGGCGAGCACACCTGCTACTACCAGAACGAGGAACTCATCCCATGAGCACGACCACCAAGCCGGTGAACCAGAAGGCCTGGTTCCTGATCCTGCCGGTCATCATCTGCGTGGCCTTCTCGGCCATCCTGCCGCTGATGACGGTGGTGAACTACTCGGTGCAGGACATCATCAGCCCCGAGCGCCGCGTGTTCGTGGGCACCGAATGGTTTGCCGCGGTGATGCGCGACGAAGAGTTGCACTCGGCCCTGCTGCGGCAGATCACCTTCTCGCTGGCCGTGCTGGCGGTGGAGATTCCGCTGGGCATCATGCTGGCGCTGTCCATGCCCGCGCAGGGCTGGAAGTCGTCGGCCGTGTTGGTCACGGTGGCGCTGTCGCTGCTGATCCCGTGGAACGTGGTGGGCACCATCTGGCAGATCTACGGCCGGGCCGACATCGGGCTGATGGGCCGCATGCTGCAGCAGATGGGCATCGAGTACAGCTACACCGGCAACGCCACGCAGGCGTGGCTCACGGTGCTGCTGATGGATGTGTGGCACTGGACGCCGCTGGTGGCGCTGCTGGCGTTTGCCGGGCTGCGCTCCATCCCCGATGCCTACTACCAGGCCGCGCGCATCGACGGCGCCAGCAAGTTCGCGGTGTTCCGCTACATCCAGCTGCCCAAGATGCGCGGCGTGCTGATGATTGCCGTGCTGCTGCGCTTCATGGACAGCTTCATGATTTACACCGAGCCCTTCGTGCTCACCGGCGGCGGGCCGGGCAATGCCACCACCTTCCTCAGCCAGTACCTCACCACCAAGGCGGTGGGCCAGTTCGACCTGGGCCCTGCGGCTGCGTTCTCGCTGATCTATTTCTTCATCATCCTGCTGCTGTGCTTCATCCTCTACAACTGGATGCAGCGCGTGGGCACCGCCACCAAGGAAGGGGCCGGCCATGAATGAAAAGCGCTTCCAGAAGCGGTCGATCTTCCTGATCGCCTACCTCGTCTTTGCCGTGCTGCCCATCTACTGGATGGTCAACATGAGCTTCAAGACCAACGCAGAGATTCTTTCCACGTTCTCGTTTTTTCCGCAGAACTTCACGTGGGACAACTACAAGACGATCTTCACCGATGAGTCCTGGTACTCGGGCTACATCAACAGCCTGATCTACGTCAGCATCAACATGGTGATCACGCTCACCGTGGCCCTTCCAGCGGCCTATGCATTTTCGCGATACAGCTTCCTGGGCGACAAGCATGTGTTCTTCTGGCTGCTGACGAACCGCATGACGCCGCCGGCCGTGTTCCTGCTGCCGTTCTTCCAGCTGTACACCACGGTGGGGCTGATGGACACGCACATTGCCGTGGCCCTGGCGCACCTGCTGTTCAGCGTGCCGCTGGCGGTGTGGATCCTGGAAGGTTTCATGAGCGGCATCCCGCGCGAGATTGACGAGACGGCGTACATCGACGGCTACAGCTTTCCGCGGTTCTTCATCACCATCTTCCTGCCGCTCATCAAGGCGGGCGTGGGTGTGGCCGCGTTCTTCTGCTTCATGTTCAGCTGGGTCGAACTGCTGCTGGCCCGCACGCTGACCAGCGTGGACGCCAAGCCCATCGTGGCCACCATGACGCGCACGGTAAGTGCGTCGGGCATGGACTGGGCCACGCTCGCGGCGGCCGGCGTGCTGACCATCGTGCCTGGCGCCATCGTGATCTGGTTTGTGCGCCACTACATCGCCAAGGGCTTCGCCATGGGGCGCGTGTGATGCACCCCCTCAGTCGCCTGCGGCGCCTTCCCCCTCCAAGGGGAGGCAGCCTTCGCTGCGGGGCGGCCCTTGGCTTGCGTCCCTGGCCTGGGTCGCGCCAGTCGGTATGTGCTTTGGCGGTATCTGACGCCACGCTAGTGGAAAGGAACGTGTAAATGTTTAACTGGATGGCCTGGACCACCCCGGTGGCCGTGTTTTTCATCTGCATCGTGCTGATGCTGATCGGCATGACCGTGTGGGAGATCAAGTCGCCTACCGTGATGCGCAAGGGCTTCTTGCCGCTGGCCACCACGCGGGGCGACCGCCTGTTCATCGGCCTGCTGTCGGCCGCATATGTGAACCTGATTTTTGTGGGCCTGAGCGGCCGCATGGCCGAGTGGCTGGGCCTGGCTGCCGAGCCCTCGATCTGGATCAGTTTTGTGCTGTCGATGGCGCTGCTGCTGCTCATCCTGCGCAAAGGTTGATTGCTATAACAAATATAGCAATCAGGGAAGATTTTTCTAGGGCTTAAGGCTAAAAAGGCTTCAAAACATTGGCGGGCACGCCCTGGATGCCCGCCAACGCTGGCGACGACAAGCGCCGTTCCTATTTCCCCCGGGAACGGTGTTCATCCACCAAGGGGGTTACATCCGAGGAGACAGCAATGAAGATGCAGTTCACGGCGATCGCTTTCGCCGCCGCAACCCTGGCGCTGGGCCAGGCTGCCTGGGCCGGCGAGGCCGAGGCCAAGAAGTGGATCGACAGTGAGTTTCAGCCCTCCACGCTGAACAAGGACCAGCAGATGGCCGAGATGAAGTGGTTCATCGACGCCGCCAAGAAGCTGCAGGCCAAGGGCGTGAAGGAAATCTCGGTGGTGTCCGAGACCATCACCACGCACGAGTACGAATCCAAGACGCTGGCCAAGGCGTTCGAGGAAATCACCGGCATCAAGGTCAAGCACGACCTGATCCAGGAAGGCGACGTGGTCGAGAAGCTGCAGACCTCCATGCAGTCGGGCAAGTCGATCTATGACGGCTGGATCTCGGATTCGGACCTGATCGGTACCCACTACCGCTACGGCAAGATACTGAACCTGACCGACTACATGACCGGCAGCGGCAAGGAGTGGACCAACCCGGGCATCGACATCAAGGACTACATCGGCACCAAGTTCACCACGGCGCCTGACGGCAAGATGTACCAGCTGCCTGACCAGCAGTTCGCCAACCTGTACTGGTTCCGTGCCGACCTGTTCGACCGCAAGGACATCAAGGACAAGTTCAAGGCCAAGTATGGCTACGACCTGGGCGTGCCGCTGAACTGGTCGGCCTACGAGGACATCGCCGAGTTCTTCACCAACGACGTCAAGCAGATCGATGGCAAGCCGATCTATGGCCACATGGACTACGGCAAGAAGGACCCATCGCTGGGCTGGCGCTTTACCGATGCCTGGCTGTCGATGGCCGGCACCGCAGACATCGGCGCGCCCAATGGCCTGCCGATTGACGAATGGGGCATCCGCGTGGCGGATGACAAGTGCACGCCCGTGGGCGCCTCGGTGGCCCGTGGCGGTGCGACCAACTCGCCGGCAGCCGTCTATGCGCTGACCAAGTACGTCGACTGGATGAAGAAGTACGCGCCCAAGGAAGCCACGGGCATGACCTTCGGCGAAGCCGGCCCTGTGCCCGCACAAGGCCAGATCGCCCAGCAGATCTTCTGGTACACCGCCTTCACGGCCGACATGACCAAGCCTGGCCTGCCCGTGGTGAACGCCGACGGCACGCCCAAGTGGCGCATGGCCCCCGGCCCCAACGGACCATACTGGAAGCAGGGCATGCAAAACGGCTACCAGGACGTGGGCAGCTGGACCTTCTTCAAGGACCACGATGCCAACAAGACGGCGGCCGCCTGGCTTTACGCGCAGTTCGTGACGGCCAAGACCACATCGCTCAAGAAGACCATGGTCGGCCTGACCCCGATCCGCGAGTCCGACATCCAGTCCAAGGCCATGACCGACATGGCGCCCAAGCTGGGCGGCCTGGTCGAGTTCTACCGCAGCCCGGCCCGCGTGGCATGGTCGCCCACCGGCACGAACGTGCCCGACTACCCCAAGCTGGCCCAGCTGTGGTGGAAGAACGTGGCCCAGGCTGTGACGGGTGAAAAGACGCCCCAGGGCGCCATGGACACCCTGGCCGACGAGATGGACCAGGTGATGGCCCGACTGGAGCGCGCCGGCATGGCGCACTGCGCTCCCAAGCTCAACAAGAAGGAAGACCCCAAGAAGTGGCTGTCGGACAAGCAGGCTCCATGGGCCAAGCTGGCCAACGAGAAGCCAAAGGGTCAGACCATTGCCTACGGCACGTTGCTGCAGGCCTGGAAGGATGGCAAGGCGCGTTGAGGACCTGAGCGGTCACTTCATGCGATGACCCCAACGGCAGCCAGCACTCACAAGGTCGCTGGCTGCTTTTTTCATTGAACGACAACACCGGGTTGCGGTGGGACGGGCGAGATCCCATTTCACCGCTATCAAGAATTCAAGGGTAAACCCTTAATTTTTGTGACACCCATGGACAATCACCCCATGACTTCAGCCACGCCTTCCCCCTTGCCCACGCGACGGGCCGACCTGCTCGCCCGCCTGGCCCAGCCCATCCAGTACGACCTGGCGGTGATCGGAGGAGGCGCCACCGGCCTCGGGGTGGCGTTGGACGCTGCCGCGAGGGGTTTCTCCGTGGTCCTCGTCGATTCGCACGATTTCGCCAAGGGAACGTCCTCCCGTGCCACCAAGCTGGTTCATGGCGGCGTGCGCTACCTGGCCCAGGGCAACATCGCCCTGGTACGCGAGGCGCTGCACGAGCGCACCACGCTGCTGCACAACGCGCCGCATCTGGCGCAGCCGCTGCCGTTCGTGATGCCGTCGTACCGATTCTGGGAAACGCCTTTCTATGGCATCGGGCTCAAGATGTACGACGCCCTGGCCGGCAAGGCGGGCCTGGGCGCCACCGAATTCCTGGGCAAGGAAAGCACGCTCAAGTACCTGCCCACGGCGCGCGCGGCGGGCCTCAAAGGCGGGGTGAAATACTGGGACGGCCAGTTTGACGACGCCCGCCTGGCACTGGCCCTGGCGCGCACCGCGGCCAGCCTGGGTGCCCTGGTGGTGAACTATTGCCCGGCCACCGCGCTGGTGCACGAAAACGGCAAGGTGGCCGGTTTTGTCTGCCGTGATGCGGTGGGTGGCCAGGAATTCACGGTGCGGGCCCGTGCGGTGGTCAATGCCACCGGCGTCTGGGTGGATGGCCTGCGCCAGATGGACGGGGACGCCACGGGTCGTCCTGTGCAGGCCATGGTTGCGCCCAGCCAGGGGGTGCACATCGTGGTGGACCGCGAGTTTCTGCCATCCGACCACGCGCTGATGGTGCCCAAGACCGCTGACGGGCGCGTGCTGTTTGCCGTGCCGTGGCTGGGCAAGCTGATCCTGGGCACCACCGACAGCCCCCGCCAGGACGTGGTGCGCGAGCCTTTGCCTTTTGCAGAGGAAGTCCGCTTCATCCTGGAGGAGTCTGCGCGCTACCTTAGCCGGGCGCCTGGCGTGCAGGACATCCGCAGCATCTGGGTCGGCCTGCGCCCGCTGGTCAAGCCGCAGGACGACGACGGTGACAACACCAAGAGCTTGAGCCGTGAGCACACGGTGCTGGCCAGTCGCAGTGGACTGGTTACGGTAACGGGCGGGAAATGGACCACCTACCGGGCCATGGCCGAAGATGTGTTGCAAAAATGCTTCACTAGCGGCCTGCTTCCGGAAAAGCCGGCTGGTATCACCAATTCATTGCCAGTGGTGGGCTCGCCCAGGGGGGCGGTCACGCACCGCATCAGCGATGCGCAGGGCATGCATTCCTACGGGAGCGATGCGGCGTTTGTCCAGGCCCTTGCCGGGCAGTCCGTGGAGCTGGGCGCCGGCCTGACAGAGGCGATGGTGCGCTTTGCCGCACGGTACGAGTACGCCTGTACGGTGGAAGACGTGCTCGCCCGCCGGTCTCGCATGCTTTTTCTGGATGCCCGCAAGGCCATCGAACTGGCCCCTGCGGTAGCGGCCATCCTGCAAGAAGAGCTGGGCACCGATCCGGCGCTGGAAGATTTTCTGGCGCTTGCACCGCAGTATCTGCACGTGCCCGCTTGACGCCGCCATCAAGCTTTGCAATAATCGAGGGCTTCGCGTTTCCTACGTGAAGTTTCTGCCCAGCGGGAAGTGCTGCAAATGGTTTGCGGTGCGGACGACGGGCCCAAGACTGACTGGCTGATCTGCAGCCCTTGAGAAGTTCTCTGGGGCTGTTGTCTTCTGGTGCAAGTTGGGAATATTGAAATGATCCAGACAGAATCTCGGTTAGAGGTTGCCGACAATACCGGCGCCAAGTCCGTCCTTTGCATCAAGGTGCTGGGTGGCTCGAAGCGTCGCTATGCAAGCGTGGGCGACATCATCAAGGTGAGCATCAAAGAAGCCGCTCCACGTGGCCGCGTCAAAAAAGGCGAGGTTTACAGCGCGGTTGTCGTTCGCACGGCGAAGGGTATTCGCCGTGGTGACGGTTCGCTCGTCAAATTCGACGGCAACGCGGCAGTGTTGCTGAATGCAAAGCTGGAGCCTATCGGCACCCGCATCTTCGGACCCGTGACGCGTGAACTGCGTACCGAAAAGTTCATGAAGATCGTGTCCCTGGCTCCTGAAGTTCTCTGAGGACGCGCCATGAACAAGATTCGCAAGGGCGACGAAGTCATCGTGCTGACCGGCCGTGACAAGGGCAAGCGCGGCACTGTGTCGCTGCGCAAGGATGACTCCTATATCGTCATCGACGGCATCAACCTGGTCAAGAAGCACGCCAAGCCAAACCCCATGAAGGGTACGACCGGCGGCATCGTGGAAAAGGCCATGCCGATCCACCAGTCCAACGTGGCCATCTTCAATGCGGCCACCGGCAAGGCTGACCGTGTGGGCATCAAGGTGCAGGCAGACGGCACACGCGTTCGCGTGTTCAAGTCCAGCGGCGCTGAAATCAAGGTGGCCTAAGGGGTAAACATGGCACGACTTCAAGAAGTTTTCCGCGACAAGATCGCTCCCGAACTCACCAAGCAGTTCGGTTACACCTCGCCGATGCAGGTTCCGCGTCTGACCAAGATCACCCTGAACATGGGCGTGAGCGAGGCAGTCTCGGACAAGAAGGTGATGGACAACGCCGTGGCCGACCTGACCAAGATTGCTGGTCAAAAGCCCGTGGTGACCAAGGCCAAGAAGGCTATCGCAGGCTTCAAGATCCGCGAAGGTCAGGCCATCGGTTGCATGGTCACCTTGCGCGGTGTGCAGATGTATGAGTTCCTGGACCGTTTCGTGACCGTGGCACTGCCCCGCGTCCGTGACTTCCGCGGCATCTCTGGTCGCGCTTTCGACGGCCGCGGCAACTACAACATCGGTGTCAAGGAACAGATCATTTTCCCTGAGATCGAGTACGACAAGGTTGACGCTTTGCGCGGCCTGAACATCAGCATCACCACAACGGCCAAGACCGACGAAGAAGCCAAGGCTCTTCTGGCAGGTTTCCGTTTCCCGTTCAAGAACTGAGGCGAAGCATGGCTAAAGTAGCTTTGATCCAGCGCGAACTGAAGCGCGAAAAACTGGCAGCCAAGTACGCAACCAAGTATGCGGAACTGAAGGCAATTGCTGGCGATGCCAAGCGCAGCGACGAAGAGCGCGATGCAGCCCGTCTGGGCCTGCAAAAGCTCCCCCGCAACGCCAACCCCACGCGTCAGCGCAACCGTTGCGAAATCACCGGTCGTCCACGCGGCACGTTCCGTCAATTCGGTCTGGCTCGCGCCAAGATCCGCGAACTGGCTTTTGCAGGCGACATCCCCGGTGTCACCAAAGCCAGCTGGTAAGCAGGCAGGAGAGATTAAACATGAGCATGAGTGATCCCATCGCTGACTTGCTGACCCGCATCCGTAATGCACAGATGGTCTCCAAGGCCACGGTTCTGGTGCCTTCTTCCAAAGTGAAGATTGCCATCGCCCAGGTGCTGAAGGACGAAGGTTACATCGACGGCTTCCAGGTCAAGACCGAAGCCGGTAAGTCCGAACTCGAAATTACCCTGAAGTACTATGCAGGCCGTCCGGTGATTGAGCGCATCGAGCGCGTCAGCCGCCCCGGGCTGCGTGTCTACAAGGGCCGTGATTCCATTCCACAAGTCATGAACGGTCTGGGTGTGGCAATTGTCACAACGCCCCAGGGTGTGATGACCGATCGCAAGGCGCGCGCTACCGGTGTCGGTGGCGAAGTGCTCTGCTACGTGGCCTAACCCGCGGCATTGAGGAGAAACTGAAATGTCCCGAGTAGGAAAAATGCCCGTGACCATCCCCGCAGGCGTGGATGTGTCCGTAAAAGATGACCAGATCTCCGTGAAGGGTTCTGGCGGGGCCCTGTCGCTGGCGCAAAACGCGCTGGTGAAGGTGTCCTCGAACGACGGCAAGCTCAGCTTTGAGCCTGCCAATGACTCCCGCGAAGCAAACGCCATGAGCGGCACCATTCGCCAGTTGGTCAACAACATGGTGGTCGGTGTGAGCAAGGGCTTCGAGAAGAAGCTGAACCTGGTCGGCGTGGGCTACAAGGCTGCTGCCTCGGGCTCCAAGCTGAACTTGGCTGTCGGCTATTCGCACCCGGTCAATATCGAAATGCCCGCCGGCATCACGGTTGCAACCCCCACCCCCACGGAAGTGGTGGTCAAGGGTGCTGACCGTCAGCGCGTCGGTCAGATCGCTGCTGAGATCCGTGCTGTTCGTCCACCCGAGCCCTACAAGGGCAAGGGCATCCGTTATTCGGACGAAAAGATCACGATCAAAGAGACCAAGAAGAAATAAGGAGCTGCAACATGTTGACCAAGAAAGAGCAGCGTCTTCGTCGTTCGCGTCAGACCCGCATCCGCATTGCACAGCAAGGCGTGGCGCGTCTCACGGTGAACCGTACGAACCTCCATATCTACGCCAGTGTCATCTCCGGCGACGGGAGCAAAGTGATCGCTTCTGCTTCCACGGCAGAAGCAGACGTTCGCAAGTCGCTGGGCGGTTCGGGCAAGGGTGGCAATGCCGCTGCAGCCCAGATCATCGGCAAGCGCATCGCTGAAAAGGCGAAGGCTGCTGGTGTTGAGAAGGTTGCATTTGATCGCGCAGGTTTCGCCTACCACGGTCGCGTCAAGGCTCTGGCCGACGCTGCCCGTGAAGCCGGCCTGCAGTTCTAAGCGGAGCGGAATACAAAATGGCTAAATTTCAACCCAAAGTGCAGAGCGAAGGCCAGGACGACGGTCTGCGCGAAAAAATGATCGCGGTCAACCGCGTGACCAAAGTCGTGAAGGGTGGCCGTATTCTCGGTTTCGCCGCACTGACGGTGGTTGGCGACGGTGACGGCCGCGTTGGCATGGGCAAGGGCAAGTCCAAGGAAGTGCCTGCTGCCGTGCAGAAGGCAATGGAAGAAGCCCGCCGCAACATGGTCAAGGTATCGCTCAAGAACGGCACCATTTTCCATAATGTGACGGGTCACCACGGCGCTGCAGTCGTGATGATGGCTCCGGCCCCCAAGGGTACCGGCATCATTGCTGGCGGACCCATGCGCGCCGTCTTCGAAGTTCTGGGCGTGACCGACATCGTGGCCAAGAGCCATGGTTCGTCCAACCCCTACAACATGGTTCGCGCCACGTTCGACGCACTGGTCAACTCGACCACGCCATCGAATGTTGCGGCCAAGCGCGGCAAGACGGTCGAAGACATCTTCGCCTGAACCGGAGCCTGAAAATGACAACGCAACAAACCGTCAAGATTCAACTGGTGCGCAGCCCTATTGGCACCAAGGAATCGCACCGCGCTACCGTTCGCGGCCTGGGTCTGCGCAAGCTCAACAGCGTGAGCGAACTGCAGGACTCGCCCGAAGTGCGCGGCATGATTAACAAGATCAGCTATCTGGTCAAAGTCCTCTGAGAGATAGATCATGGAACTCAATAGCATCAAGCCCGCAGACGGCGCCAAGCATGCCAAGCGCCGCGTAGGCCGTGGTATCGGCTCTGGCCTGGGCAAGACCGCTGGCCGTGGTCACAAGGGTCAAAAGTCGCGTTCCGGTGGCTACCACAAGGTAGGCTTCGAAGGCGGTCAAATGCCTCTGCAGCGTCGCTTGCCCAAGCGCGGCTTCAAGTCGCACCTGCTCAAGTTCAATGCAGAAGTGACGCTCACAGCGCTCGACCAACTCGGCCTGGCCGAAGTGGACGTGCTGGCGCTCAAGCAGGCAGGTCTGGTTGGCGAGCTGGCCAAGGTCGTCAAGGTCATCAAGAGTGGTTCCCTCACCAAGGCAGTCAAGCTGACCGGCGTGGGTGCTACGGCAGGTGCCAAGGCAGCCATCGAAGCCGCTGGCGGCAGCATCGCCTGAGTTTGGCGCTGAAGGAAGACATCTGTGGCTACTAGCGCGGCTCAAATTGCAAAGACCGGCAAGTTCGGCGACCTGCGTCGTCGTCTGGTTTTTCTGCTGCTTGCGCTGGTCGTGTATCGCATCGGGGCACACATCCCGGTTCCTGGTATCGATCCAGCCCAGCTGCAACAGTTGTTCAGTGGCCAGCAAGGCGGGATCCTGAACCTGTTCAACATGTTCTCGGGTGGGGCGCTTTCGCGTTTCACAGTCTTCGCTCTGGGGATCATGCCGTACATCTCGGCATCGATCATCATGCAGCTGATGACCTACGTGGTTCCCACGTTCGAGCAGTTGAAAAAGGAAGGCGAAGCCGGTCGCAGGAAGATTACGCAGTACACGCGGTACGGTACGCTGGGCCTGGCACTCTTCCAGTCGCTTGGTATTGCCGTGGCGCTGGAAAGCTCTGCAGGGTTGGTTTTGAGCCCGGGTTTTGGTTTCCGCATGACTGCGGTGGTCAGCCTGACAGCTGGAACGATGTTCCTGATGTGGCTGGGCGAGCAGATTACCGAGCGCGGTTTGGGTAACGGCATTTCGATCCTGATCTTTGCAGGTATCGCGGCCGGGCTGCCAAGCTCTATCGGTGGATTGCTGGAACTGGTGCGTACAGGTGCGATGAGCATTCTGGCGGCGATCTTCATCGTCATCGTGGTGGGTCTGGTGACTTACTTCGTGGTGTACGTCGAACGTGGTCAGCGCAAGATCCTGGTGAACTATGCACGGCGACAGGTTGGCAACAAGGTGTATGGCGGTCAGTCGTCGCATCTGCCCCTGAAGTTGAACATGGCAGGCGTCATCCCTCCGATCTTTGCTTCGTCGATCATTTTGCTGCCGGCAACGGTTGTGAACTGGTTCAGTGCTGGTGAGTCGATGCGCTGGTTGAAGGACATTTCTGGTGCTTTGACCCCTGGTCAGCCCATCTATGTGATGTTCTATGCTGCAGCGATCATCTTCTTCTGTTTCTTCTACACGGCACTGGTTTTCAACAGCCGCGAGACTGCAGACAACCTGAAGAAGAGCGGTGCATTCATCCCCGGGATTCGTCCTGGCGAGCAGACAGCGCGCTACATCGACAAGATTCTGGTTCGCCTGACGCTGGCTGGTGCGGTGTACATCACGTTTGTGTGTCTGCTTCCTGAGTTCCTCATCCTGAAGTACAACGTACCGTTTTACTTCGGTGGGACATCCTTGCTGATCATTGTGGTGGTGACCATGGACTTCATGGCCCAGGTCCAGAACTACATGATGTCCCAGCAGTATGAATCGTTGCTCAAGAAGGCAAGCTTCAAAGGCAACACAGGCGGTTGAGGCAGAGGAGTCACTGCCAGGCGGAAGCCAGGCAGTACGCCGAATGGATGACGGTTGAATTGGCGCCCCACGGTTTCGCGGGTACAGATTGTGTTCCGTGCGAAACAGCCGGGACGGATGGAAAAGTTTTAGGAGAATGCAATGAGAGTTTCGGCTTCGGTCAAAAAAATCTGCCGCAACTGCAAGATCATCCGCCGCAAGGGTGTGGTGCGCGTGATCTGCACGAACCTGCGTCACAAGCAGCGCCAAGGTTGATTGGAAAGTATTAGAGGACGCATATGGCACGTATCGCTGGCATTAACATTCCGCCGCACAAGCACGCGGAAATCGGTCTGACCGCCATTTTTGGCATTGGTCGCACCCGCGCTCGCAAGATTTGCGAAGCAACAGGTATCGCTTACAGCAAGAAGATCAAGGATCTGACTGACGGCGACCTGGAAAAAATTCGTGAGCAAATCGAGCAGTTCACCATTGAAGGTGACCTGCGCCGTGAGACCACGATGAACATCAAGCGCCTGATGGACATCGGTTGCTATCGTGGCTTCCGCCACCGTCGCGGTCTGCCAATGCGTGGTCAGCGTACGCGTACCAATGCACGTACCCGCAAGGGCCCGCGCAAGGGTGCAGCTGCACTGAAGAAATAAAGAGATTGAAAGATCAACATGGCTAAATCTCCTGCCAATAACGCAGCTCAGCGCGTCCGCAAGAAGGTCCGGAAGAACGTTTCGGACGGCATTGCCCACGTGCACGCTTCGTTCAACAACACCATCATCACGATCACCGATCGCCAGGGCAATGCCCTGTCGTGGGCCTCGTCGGGTGGCCAGGGCTTCAAGGGCTCGCGCAAGTCCACTCCATTCGCTGCCCAGGTGGCATCGGAAGTGGCTGGCCGCGCCGCGATTGATCAGGGCATCAAGAACCTTGACGTCGAGATCAAGGGTCCCGGTCCAGGCCGCGAGTCCTCGGTGCGTGCTCTGGGTGCACTGGGCATCCGCATCACGTCGATCTCTGACGTGACGCCAGTGCCCCACAACGGCTGCCGCCCTCAAAAGCGCCGTCGTATCTAATTTCTCTCTAAGCCCACCGCCGCCTGTGCACGCGCAAGCGCCTCAGGCGGCTCCCGCAATGGTTTGCGGCAGATGACACAAAGGAAGCTCAAGTGGCACGTTACCTCGGCCCCAAGGCCAAACTCTCCCGCCGTGAAGGCACCGACCTGTTCCTGAAGAGCGCCCGTCGCTCGATCGCGGACAAGTCGAAGTTCGATTCCAAGCCAGGCCAGCACGGTCGTACTTCGGGCGCTCGTACGTCCGACTACGGTCTGCAACTGCGTGAAAAGCAGAAGGTCAAGCGCATGTACGGCGTGCTGGAAAAGCAGTTCCGCCGCTACTTTGAAGCTGCTGACAGCAAAAAAGGCAATACCGGCGCCAACCTGCTGTTCCTCCTGGAATCGCGCCTGGACAACGTCGTGTATCGCATGGGCTTCGGCTCCACGCGCGCAGAGGCACGCCAGCTCGTGTCGCACAAGGCCATCACCGTGAATGGCAAGTCGGTCAACATCGCTTCGTATCTGGTCAAGGCCGGCGACGTCGTGGCGGTACGTGAGAAGTCCAAGAAGCAGAACCGTGTGGTGGAAGCACTGCAACTGGCCGCCCAGGTCGGCATGCCAGCATGGGTTGAAGTGAACGCCGAGAAGGCTGAAGGCATCTTCAAGAAGGTGCCTGACCGTGATGAGTTCGCTGCCGACATCAACGAATCGCTGATCGTTGAGTTGTACTCGCGCTAATCGCCGGTACGTATTTCGAGAAAACCGTCCCTGCACCGCGAGGCATCGCGGTGTAGGCGCTTCACCAGCCTTACCGGTGTAACGAGCTGGGGGTATTGAGAGGAAGTCTGAATGCAAACCAATTTGCTGAAACCCAAGGCTATCAATGTTGAGCAGCTTGGCCACAATCGTGCCAAGGTTGCACTGGAGCCGTTCGAGCGTGGCTACGGTCACACGCTGGGCAATGCCATCCGGCGCGTCCTGCTCTCGTCCATGGTGGGTTACGCAGCGACGGAAGTCACCATTGCGGGCGTCCTGCATGAGTACTCCTCCATCGATGGCGTTCAGGAAGACGTGGTCAACATCCTGTTGAACCTCAAGGGTGTGGTGTTCAAACTGCACAACCGCGACGAAGTCACCCTGAGCCTGCGCAAGGACGGAGAAGGTGTTGTCACGGCCCGGGACATCCAGACCCCGCATGACGTTGAGATCATCAACCCCGACCACGTGATTGCCAACCTGTCGGCTGGCGGCAAGCTGGACATGCAGATCAAGGTCGAAAAAGGCCGTGGCTACGTGCCAGGCAACCTGCGCCGTTACGCGGACGAGTCGACAAAGTCGATCGGCCGTATCGTGCTGGATGCATCGTTTTCGCCCGTCAAGCGTGTGAGCTACACGGTTGAAAGCGCACGCGTCGAACAGCGTACCGATCTGGACAAGCTGGTTGTTGAAATCGAGACCAACGGTGCCATCACGGCTGAAGACGCTGTGCGTGCCTCTGCAAAGATCCTCGTTGAACAGCTGGCCGTTTTCGCGCAGCTGGAAGGCGGCGAGCTGGCTGCATTCGATGCACCAGCAGGCCCGCGTGGAAATGCGACGTTCGATCCGATCCTGCTGCGTCCCGTGGACGAGCTCGAACTGACCGTCCGCTCCGCAAACTGCCTGAAGGCCGAGAACATTTACTACATTGGTGACCTGATCCAGCGCACCGAGAACGAGCTGCTCAAGACGCCAAATCTGGGCCGCAAATCGCTCAACGAAATCAAGGAAGTGCTTGCTTCGCGCGGGCTGACCTTGGGTATGAAGCTCGAGAA
>LNFM01002976.1_pt1 | contig 34412 bp, 30 predicted proteins | sample 596031 | NCBI WGS metagenome assembly LNFM01 (sample SAMN04254537, study PRJNA301005) | activated carbon metagenome | isolation source: dual media filters at the Ann Arbor, Michigan drinking water treatment plant | place: USA: Ann Arbor
CGAAGAAGCGCTGGAACAGCGCGGCGGAGCCGCGGATCAGCGCCATGCCGATCAGCCAGGTGACCGTGACCGCCGACACGCCGAGGCCGTGCACGCGCGCGGCGATCCAGGCAAAGGTGAAGGGTTCGGGGGGAAAGCCCGGAACGGTGCCATAGCTCGACGCACCGGCGCCCACCGTGTCGACCACGGCATAGGCCACCAGCGAAAAGATCGACCACATGGCGGCGCCGACCAGGGCTCCCCACCAGACGATCCGTGTCATCGCGCCGTTCCTCCCCTGCCAAGTCCCGTGAAAACGGTCGGGCTGCATGTGGGGTTCCCGCCCGGCGGCGCAAGGGTCAGGCGGTCAGCGGAAGAGCCTGTCGAGGAAGCCGCCGCCCGGCTGGGGGCGCACCACGGCGCTGCGGTCCTCGGCCTCGGCGGGTCGCTGCGGGCGGCGCTGCCCGCCGGGCTCCACCCGCGACATGCTCATGGGTTGGTCGATGGTCTCGCCGGGCAGAATGCGGCCGGGAGCATCGTAGGACCGCCAGTTTCCGGGCAGGTCGACGATGGTCTGGCCGCGATGGGCCTCCGCCATCACCCTGTTCCAGACGTCGACGGGCAGGCCGCCGCCGGTCAGCCGCCGCGTCGGCGTGCCGTCGTCGTTGCCGAGCCAGACGCCTGCGACGAAGCGTCCCGTGTACCCGACGAACCAGGCGTCGCGGAACTCCTGGCTGGTGCCGGTCTTGCCGGCGACGATCCAGCCCGGCAGGCGTACCGTGCGCGCCGTGCCGGAGACCGTGGTCTGGTTCATCATGGCGTTCATCATGGCGACGTGGCGCGGCTCGACCACCTGCCCGTTGTTCATCGGCTGGCGCTGGAAGAGCACGCGGCCGTTGGTGGTGCGGATGCGCGTGATGACGTGGGGGATGACGCCCGTGCCGCCATTGGCGAAGGGCGCATAGGCGCCGACGAGCTCGAGCACGCTCACCTCGGAGGTGCCGAGCGCGATGGAGGGATTGGCGGCAAGCGCCGAGCCGATGCCGAGCTTCTGGGCGGTGCGCACGACGGCGCGCGGGCCGACCTCCTGGCCGAGGCGGACGGCCACCGTGTTCAGCGACGAGGCGAGGGCCGTCGTCAGGCTGACCTCGCCGCGATAGTCGCGGGTGTAGTTCTCCGGCCGCCAGCCGGCGACGGCGACGGGGGCGTCGTTGCGTGTCGTGTCGGGCGTCAGGCCACGCTCGAGGGCGGCGAGATAGACGAAGGGCTTGAAGGCCGAACCCGGTTGCCGGCGGGCGGCGACCGCGCGGTTGAACTGGCTCTGGGCATAGTCGCGGCCACCGACGAGGGCGCGCACGGCGCCGTCGCGGTCGAGCACGACCACGGCGCCCTGGCCGACTCCGTAACGCTGGCCGCCACGTGTGAGAGCCTCGACGAGGGCCGCCTCGGCGGCCTGCTGCACCGGGCCGACGATGGTGGTCTCGACCGTCAGGTCGGTCTCGACCTTGCCGACATAGTCGTCGATCAGGTCCATGATCCAGTCGGCGACATAGTTGATGGAGCCGCCGGGAATGGCTCTGCTCGCCTGGGCCGGGTTGGAGCGGGCGGTGCGCGCCTGCGCCTCGGTGATGTAGCCCTGGTCGGCCATGGCGGCGAGCACGAGCTGGGCGCGCGCCTGCGCGGCTTCCGGGTTGCGGGTCGGGGCGAGGCGGGAGGGCGCCTTGACGAGGCCCGCGATGACCGCCGCCTCCTGGAGCGTCAGGGCGGTGGCGGGCTTGTCGTAGTAGCGGCGGGCGGCGGCCTCGATGCCATATGCGCCGGCGCCGAAATAGACGCGGTTCAGGTAGAGCTCGAGGATCTGGTCCTTGGAGTAGTTGTGCTCCAGCCAGAGGGCGAGCAGGGCCTCCTGCACCTTGCGGCCGAGGGTGCGGTCGGGGTTGAGGAACAGGTTCTTGGCGAGCTGCTGGCTGAGCGTCGAGCCGCCCTGCTGGACGCCCCTGTTGGTGAGGTTGGTCACGACGGCGCGGGCGAGGCCCACCACGTCGAGGCCGAAATGGGAGTAGAACCGCCGGTCCTCGATGGCGATGAGCGCCTGGGAGACGTGTTTCGGCAGGCTTTTCAGCTGGATCGCGGCGCCGCCGGTATCGCCGCGGTTGGCGAGCTCGGTGCCGTCGGCGGCGAGGATGGCGATGTTCGGCGGCCGCGGCGGCACCTCGAGCGTGTGGGTCGGCGGCAGGTGGGCGGCATACCAGGCGACGATGCCGGCGACGATGATGAGACCCCAGATGGAGAGGGTCGCGCCCCAGATGACCAGCGTGCCGAAGAAGCCCCTGCGCTTGCGGCGGCGCGGCTTGTCGTCCCGATCGCGGGGGCCCGGCACCGGACGGCGGCCGCGGGGAGGCTCGTCGTCCTCGACGGCCTCGTGGCGACGGGTCCGGGCGGGTTTCGGCGGCTTCGGCGGTTCGGCGACGCGCACCCAGGGACGATCCTCGCGCGTGGCGCGCAGGTCCGCTCCCCCGCGTCCCGTGCCGAAGCTCGGTTCGATCCGCTCGCCCTTGCCGCCGCGCCGCGCCATGCCCCGCCTGGTCCGCCCCCTCGTGTGCTGATGCCTCTCCTCAGGGGTAAAGCCGGCGCCATGAAGGGGGGGTTAAGGCGATTTTGCGGAGGGCCTTCATCGTTCGGCAGGGTTAACGGGTAGCGTCTGGATGGGTATGGGTGCCCTGCCCAAAGCCGGTGCGTCCTTCGAGGCTCGGGCTATGCCCTCGCTCCTCAGGATGAGGATCGTGGTGACCTGCATCAGCGTGCCGGGCCGCGCACTGATTCCCGCGCCTTGCGACCGGAGTGCCATCCACCGCCCTCCTCATCCTGGGGTGCGAGCGCAGCAAGCCTCGAAGGACGCACTTCAGGTCTGCAATCCTCACCACGGCCTTTTATGGCCGGTCAGCGCGCGGCCTCGTCCTCCAGCACGCCGGTGAGGACCTTGCGGATCGCCGTCTGGCGCTGGGCCGACTGGATCTTCGCCCCCATCAAGTCGGTGACGTAGAACACGTCGACGGCGCGCTCGCCGAAGGTGGCGACATAGGCGGAGGCGATATTGAGGCTGTGGCGCGAGAGTGCCGAGGTGAGGTCGTGCAGGAGGCCGGGGCGGTCGAGTCCGGAGACCTCGATCACCGTGTAGCGCGTCGACCAGGTGTTGTTGATGGCGACGTCCGGCGCGATGCGGAAGGTGCGCGAGCGGTGGCGTGCCGGGGATTTCTTGGCGGCGGCGGCCACGGCTTCGCCCACCTTCATCTCGCCGCGCAGGGCCTTCTCGATGGCGTCGGCGATGCGTCCGGCGCGGCGCTCCTCGTCCTCGTCGCGGTCGAAGGCGCGGGTGATGGAGATCGTGTCGAGGGCGAGCCCGTCGGTGGTGGTGTAGATCTGCGCGCCGACGATGTTGGCGCCCGTCGCGGCGCAGGCCCCGGCGATGATGGAGAGAAGCCGCGGGTGGTCGGGGGCGAGCACGGTCAGGTGGATGACGCCCTGACCGGGCACCAGGTCGATCCGGGTCGCAAGCGAGCGGCCCGCGGCCTCGGCCTCGATCAGGAAGCGGGCGTGCTCGATCTTGGTGGCGAGATCGACCTTCAGCCAGTAGGCGGCGTAGTGGCGGCCGACATAGGTCTCCAGCGCGTCGCCCGACAGCGCCGGCAGGCGCTCCGGCACGGCGCGGCGGAACTCCTCCTGAGCGATCTCGACGCGGCGCGAGCGGTTGACCTCGGAGAAGCCGCCGGTGACCACCGGCTCGGTCTCGTAATAGAGCGTGCGCAGGAGCTGGCTCTTCCAACCGTTCCAGACGCCGGGACCCACCGCCATGATGTCGGCTGTGGTGAGGATGAGCATGAGCTTCATCCGCTCCAGCGACTGCACCACGTTGGCGAAGGTCTCGATGGTCTTGCGCTCGGCGAGATCACGCGACTGGGCGATGGTGGACATGACGAGGTGCTGCTCGACGAGCCAGGCCACCGTCTCCGTCTCCAGCGCATTGAGGCCGAAGCGCGGGCAGAGCTTGCGGGCGATCTTGGCGCCTGCGGTCGAGTGGTCCTCCGGGCGGCCTTTGGCGATGTCGTGCAGGAAGAGCGCGACATAGAGCAGGTCGCGGTTGCGCGGCTGGATCGTCTTGACCAGGTCGGCAGCGAGGCCGAGGCCCGGGTCGCCGCCGCGCTCGATCTGCTGGAGGATGCCGATGCAGCGCAGCAGGTGCTCGTCCACCGTGTAGTGGTGGTACATGTTGAACTGCATCATCGCGACGACGCGGCCGAAATCCGGCACGAAGCGGCCGAGCAGGCCCGCCTCGTTCATGCGGCGCAGGACGATCTCCGGCGTGTTGGCGGAGGTGAGGATCGACAGGAAGAGCTGGTTGGCGGCGGGATCGTTGCGCAGCTTGTCGTCGACCAGCTTCAGCGAGCGCGTCAGCAGGCGGATGGCGTCGGGGTGGAAGGCGAGGTTGTAGCGGTCCGCCAGCCAGAACATGCGGATGAGGTTGACCGGGTCGCGGGCGAAGGCCTGGTCGTCGGCCACCGTGATGCGATCGTGGTCGATCTGGAAATCCGGGCTCTCCTTGAAGCCGCGGCGTGACTTCGGCCGGAGACGGGCGATGAAGCGGTCGAGGACGGGGGCCGGCTTCTCGTGCCGTTCCTCGAGCTCGGCGCAGAGGATGGCGGTGAGGTCGCCGACGTCCTTCGCGATGAGGAAGTAGTGCTTCATGAAGCGCTCGACGTCGACGAGGCCGTTATGGCCGCGATAGCCGAGCCGGGGGGCGAGTTCGCGCTGCAGGTCGAACGACAGACGCTCCTCGGAGCGGCCGGTGAGGAAGTGCAGGTGGCAGCGCACGGTCCACAGGAAGGTTTCGCAGCGCCGGAACATCTGCGCCTCGCGGCGGGTGAAGACGCCCTTCTTGGCGAGTTCCTCGTCGGTCTTCACGCGGTAGGCGTAGCGGGCGATCCAGAACAGCGTGTGGAGGTCGCGCAGGCCCCCCTTGCCGTCCTTGACGTTGGGCTCGACGAGATAGCGGGACTGGCCGGTCTTGCGGTGGCGTTCGTCCCGCTCGGCGAGCTTGGCGGCGACGAATTCGGGCACCGTATCCCTGACGACCTCGGCGTCGAAGCGCTTCTCCAGTTCGCCGAAGAGCTGGGCGTCGCCGTGGATGTAGCGCGCCTCGAGGAGCGCCGTGCGGATGGTGAAGTCGGTGCGCGCCTGGCGGATGCACTCGTCCACCGAGCGGGTGGCGTGGCCGACCTTCAGGCCCATGTCCCAGAGGCAGTAGAGCATGGCCTCGGCGACGCTCTCGCCCCAGGCCGTCTGCTTGTAGGGGAGCAGGAACAGGAGATCGATGTCGGAGCCGGGCGCCAGCATGCCGCGCCCGTAGCCGCCGGTGGCGACGATGGCCATGCGCTCGCCGGAGGAGGGATTCTCCGAAGGGTAGAGCTGGTCCATGATCCAGCCGGAGAGGGCGCGGATCACGTCGTCCTGGAAATGCGACAGCGCCTCGGCGCAGGCGCGCCCGTCGGAGGTCGCGATCAAGCGCTCCTCGGCGATCCGCCGCGCCTCGCCGAGGCGGCGTTTCAGCACCTGGACGACCTCGGCCCGCGCCTCGCCCGTCTTGCCGGCGGCGACGGCGATCGCCGCGAGGTCGGCGGCGAGGACGGCGGGCTCGACCAGGGGACCGCGGCTGGCGGCCTGCCGGGCGGCGCGGGTTTCGGGCAGCGAGGAATCCATGGCGTGTCTTCAGTGACGCTCGAAAGCGCGGACCATACGCGCAATGGCGGGGGGATGCGAGGAGGCCGGCCGGCGAGGGTGCAAGGCTGCCGTGCCTAGAGGCCGGCCGCGCCGCCGTCGGCGCGCGGGTCGTGGGCCCCCGACAGCGACATGTCGGTGTGCAGCGTCACGCCGCCGGCATGGCCCATCGTGTCGGACCAGCCCTCGTCGAGAATCGCGGTCTGGTGCCCCATGGAGCCGAGCTTGCGCACCAGGTTCTCGTCGAAGCGGTTCTCGAAGCGCAGGCTGGTGACGGACGAGCCCCAGGTGCGGCCGAGGAGCCAGCGCGGCGCGTCGAGGGCCTCTTCCAGCGGCATCCCGTGGCGCACGTGGCGCTCGAAGATCTGCGCCTGCGTCTGCGGCTGGCCCTCGCCGCCCATCGTGCCATAGGCGAAGACCCGCCCGTCGGCGAGCTGCGCCATGGCGGGGTTGAGCGTGTGGAAGGGCCGGCGGCCCGGCTCCAGCGGGTTAAGCGCCCTCGGATCGAGGACGAAGCTGGCGCCGCGGTTCTGCATGAGGAAGCCCGTCGACTTCGACACGCAGCCCGAGCCGAACTCCCAGTAGATCGACTGGATGTAGGAGACGACGCGGCCCTCCGAATCGGCGGCGCCCATCCAGATGGTGTCGCCGGGAGCGGCCCGGTGCGGCCAGGGCAGGGCGCGGTCGAGGGCGATGGCGCCGGCTTCCGCCCGCAGCGCCTCGGTGCGCAGGTGGTCGAGCGGGTTGCCGTCGAGCCGGTCGTAGTCGGTGACGAAGCGGTCTCGCACCAGGAAGGCGCGCTTGGTCGCCTCGACGATGCGGTGTACGAAGGCCACCGTGTCCTGCCGCACCGGGCCGTGCAGGGCCTCCAGCTGGTCGAGGATGCCGAGGATCATCAGTGAGGCGAGCCCCTGGGTCGGCGGCGGCATGTTGTGGACCGTGCCGAGGGAGTGCGCGAGGGACAGCGGCGTGCGCTCCACCGCGTAATAGGCCTGCAGGTCGGCGCGGGTGACGGGCGAACCCATCTCCTCGAGGTCGCGGGCGAGCTCGCGGGCGATGTCGCCGCGATAGGCGTCCTGGAAGCCGGAGCGGGCGAGATGCTCGAGGGAATCGGCGAGGGCCGGCTGCCGCATGAGGGTGCCCTCGGCGGGCGGCTTGCCGCCGACGAGAAATGTCTCGGCGAAGCCCGGGCAGTCCTTCAGCTCGTAGAGCTTGTCGACGGTCAGGCTCGCCTGGGAGCGGCTGACCTTGTAGCCCTCGCGCGCGGCGCGGATGGCGGGCTCCAGCATGACCGAGCGCGGCAGGGTTCCGCCCGAAGCCTTGGCCATGGCGTTGGCGAGGCGCCAGCCGCCGACGGCGCCCGGCACGGTGAGAGCTGCCAGCGGCCCGCGCGAGGGGATCTCGTAGTGCCCCTTGTCGAGATAGGATTTGAGCGTCGCCCGTTCGCCGGCGAAGCCACAGGCCTCGATGCCGTGGACGCGGCGGCTCGGCTGGTGGATGAGCCAGAAGCCGTCGCCGCCGACATGGGTCATGTGCGGATAGACGGCCGCGATGGTGGCCGCCGCGGCGATCATCGCCTCGATGGCATTGCCGCCCTCGGCGAGGATCTGCCGGCCAGCCTCGGCGGCAGCGGCGTGCGGCGCGGCGACGACGCCGCGCGAGAAGGGACCCTGAGCCATCTATGCATTCTCCATGGCGGCACGATAGACGATGCGCCCGGGACATTGAATCGGCAAAGGGGCCAATCGTGCGGCGGCCTCGGAGGGTCAGATCGCCATGCTGCGGTGCAGGGCGTCGCGGTCCACCTGGCCCTTCAGCCCCTCGACCACGACCCTGCCGCGCTCCATGACGTAGAAGCGGTCGCCGAGCGCCTCGGCGAAGTCGAGATACTGCTCGACCAGAAGGATGCCGATGTCGCCCTTGCCGCGCAGGTAGTCTATGGCGCGGCCGATATCCTTGATGATCGACGGCTGGATGCCCTCCGTCGGCTCGTCCAGCACGATGAGGCGCGGGCGGGTGACGAGGGCGCGGCCGATGGCCAGCTGCTGCTGCTGGCCGCCGGAGAGGTCGCCGCCGCGACGGCCGAGCATCTCCTTCAGCACCGGGAAGAGCGAGAAGATGTCGTCGGGGATGGTGCGGTCGGCCCTTTTCAGCGGCGCGAAACCGGTCTCGAGGTTCTCCTTCACCGTCAGCAGGGGGAAGATCTCGCGCCCCTGGGGCACATAGGCGATACCGCGGCGCGCCCGCTCGAAGGGCGGCATGCGGGTGATGTCGCGGCCCTCCCAGAGGATCTCGCCGGCCGAGATGGGCTGGTGGCCGATGATGGCGCGCATCAGCGAGGTCTTGCCGACGCCGTTGCGGCCGAGGACGCAGGTCACCTTGCCCGGCTCGACCACGACCGAGACGTCGCGCAGGGCCTGGGCCGCGCCGTAGTGCAGGTCGACGTTCTTCACTTCAAGCATGGTCACCGCCCAAGATAGACCTCGATCACCCGCTCGTCGGAGCTGACCTGGTCGAGCGTTCCCTCGGCGAGGACCGAGCCCTCGTGCAGGCAGGTGACCTTCACGCCGAGCTCGCGGATGAAGCCCATGTCGTGCTCGACCACCACGACGGAGTGGGTCTTCGCGATGTCCTTGAGGAGATCGGCGGTGGCGCCGGTCTCGACGTCGGTCATGCCGGCGGCCGGCTCGTCGACGAGGAGGAGCTTGGGGTCCTGCGCCAGCAGCATGCCGATCTCCAGCCATTGCTTCTGGCCGTGGGAGAGGTCGCCGGCGAGGCGCTTCCTGTGGTCGCCGAGGCGGACGATGCCGAGGAGCTCGTCGACCCGCCGCCAGATCTCGGCGGAGTGGCGCGAGAACAGCGTGCCGAAGACGGTGCGGTCGGCCTTCACCGCCATCTCGATGTTGTCCTCCACCGTGTGCATCTCGAAGACGGTCGGCTTCTGGAACTTGCGGCCGATGCCGAGATTGGCGATGGCCGTCTCGTCGAGCTGGGTGAGGTCGACCTGGCCGTCGAAGATGACGTCGCCGGTGTCCGGCTTGGTCTTGCCGGTGATGATGTCCATCATCGTCGTCTTGCCGGCCCCGTTGGGGCCGATGATGGCGCGCATCTCGCCAGGGGCGATGATCAGCGAGAGATTGTTGATGGCGCGGAAGCCGTCGAAGCTCACCGAGACGCCGTCGAGATAGAGCAGCGACTGGGTCACCACCTGCGGCCGTTCGATGGCCTGGACGGGATCGGCGGGGAGCTGGGTTTCCATCGGATCGATCAGCATGGGGCCCATCCTCACTCGGCCGGCTGGCGGGCCGGCGAGGATGCCGGCGGCTCGCGGCGCTCGCCGCGGCGCTTCCACCAGTCGGTGAAGGTGCCGAGGATGCCCTTGGGCAGGAACAGGGTGACGAAGATGAAGAGGCCGCCGAGGGCGAACAGCCAGCCCTGCGGGAAGGCGCCGGTGAACCAGCTCTTGGCGAAGTTGACGAGGCCGGCCCCGAGGGCCGCGCCGACCAGCGTGCCGCGTCCGCCCACCGCGACCCACACGATGGTCTCGATGGAGTTGGCGGGGGAGAATTCGCTGGGGTTGATGATGCCGACCTGCGGCACGTAGAGCGCCCCGGCAATGCCCGCCATGACCGCCGAGACGGTCCAGACGAAGAGCTTGAAGTTCTCGACACGGTAGCCGAGGAAGCGGGTGCGCGCCTCGGCGTCGCGGATGGCGATGAGGATCTTGCCGGCCTTCGAGGTGACGATGGCGCGGGCGACCAGATAGCCCGTCATGAGCGCGATGACCGAGAGCGAGAAGAGCACCGCACGCGTCACCTGGCTCTGGATGTTGAAGCCGAGGATGTCCTTGAAGTCGGTGAGGCCGTTGTTGCCGCCGAAGCCCATGTCGTTGCGGAAGAAGGCGAGCATGAGCGCGTAGGTCAGCGCCTGGGTGATGATGGAGAGATAGACGCCGGTGACGCGCGAGCGGAAGGCGAACCAGCCGAAGACGAAGGCGAGGAGGCCGGGGACGAGGGCCACCATCAGCAGGGCATAGGGGAAGGAGGAGAAGCCCCACCAGGTGACCGGCAGCTCCGTCCAGTTCAGGAAGACCATGAAGTCGGGCAGCACCGGGTGGGAATAGACGCCGCGCGGGCCGATCTGCCGCATCAGGTACATGCCCATGGCGTAGCCGCCGAGGGCGAAGAAGGCGCCGTGGCCGAGGGAGAGGATGCCGCAATAGCCCCAGACCAGATCGACCGCGAGGGCGAGCAGGGCATAGGTCATGTACTTGCCCCAGAGCCCCACCGCCGTGTTCGACACGTGGAACATGGAGCCCGGCGGCACGGCGAGGTTGAGCACCGGCACGAGGACGGCGGCGATGCCGAGCAGGACCAGGAAGACCCAGCCGGCGCGGTCGATCTTTTCGAAGAGGAAGCGGGTCAGCATCATTCCACCGCCCGGCCCTTGAGGGCGAAGAGGCCCCTGGGACGCTTCTGGATGAACAGGATGATGAAGACGAGGAGCAGGATCTTGCCCAGCACCGCGCCGGCATAGGGTTCGAGGAACTTGTTGGCGATGCCGAGCGTCATGGCGCCGACGAGCGTTCCCCAGAGGTTGCCGACCCCGCCGAAGACCACGACCATGAAGCTGTCGATGATGTAGCCCTGGCCGAGATTGGGCGAGACATTGTCGATCTGGCTCAACGCCACGCCGGCGAGCCCGGCGATGCCTGAGCCGAGCCCGAAGGTGAAGGCGTCGACCCAGTTGGTGCGGATGCCCATGGCGCCGGCCATGCGGCGGTTCTGCGTGACGGCTCGGGTCTGCAGGCCAAAGGGCGTGCGCTTCAGGAAGAGCAGGAGCGCGGCGAAGACCATGGCGGCGAAGATGATGATGGCGAGGCGGTTGGCGGTGATGGCGAGGTGGCCGACCTCGAAGGAGCCGGACATCCAGGAGGGCGTCGTCACCTCGCGGTTGGTGGGGCCGAACCAGGAGCGCACCGCCTGCTGGAGCACGAGGCTGACCCCCCAGGTGGCGAGCAGGGTCTCCAGGGCCCGCCCGTACAGATGGCGGATGATGAGCCTCTCGATGGCGACGCCGATGGCGCCGGCGACGAGGAAGGCCATGGGCAGGGCGATGAAGAGCGAGGCGTCCATCAGGCCTGGGGCGACGGACCGGATGGTCTGCTGCACCACGAAGGTCGTGTAGGCGCCGATCATCACCATTTCGCCATGGGCCATGTTGATGACGCCCATGACGCCGAAGGTGATGGCGAGGCCGATGGCGGCGAGGAGCAGCACCGAGCCCAGGGAGATGCCGTACCAGACGTTCTGGCCCGCCTCCCAGACCGCCAGGGTCCGGCGGATCGCCACCGAGGCGCTCTCGGCCGCCTCGCGCACCCGCGGCGGTGTATCGGCCGGCAGCGAGCCGAGCATGGCGAGCGCGTCCTGGTCGCCGCGGCGCTGGATGATGCCGATGGCGGCGATGCGGTCGGCTTCGGCGGCTTGCGGATTGGCGACGAGAATGGCGGCGCGCGCCTCCTCCATCAGCGTCTTGATGCGGGCGTCCCGCTCCTGGCCGATGGCCGTCTCCAGCGCGGCGAGAGCGCTGCCGTCGCGCGACTTGAACACCGCCTCGGCGGCACTGGTGCGGCGGGCCGGGTCCGGATGGAGGAGGGAGAGGGCGCCGACGGCCGCATCGATGGCGCGGCGGACGTTGTTGTTGAGGCGCACGGGCCGCGTGGTGCCGACGTCGGAGGCCGGCTCGCCGGTGGCGGCGGAGACGAAGGAGCCGTCTGTCCGGCGGATGAAGACGGTGCGGTCGGCCTGCCGGTAGACGAGGCGGCCGTCGCGCAGCGCCTCGATGACGGGGGCGGCGCGCGGCGAGCCGGAGGTGGCGAGCCCGTTCACCGCACCGACGATGTCGTTGAAGCTCTCGGTGGCGAAGCGCTGGACGAGAGGTCCTGCGTCCTGCGCGCGGAGCGGGCTGGCGAAGAGCATGAGGGCGGCGAAGAGCGCCGTGACGAGGGCAAGCTGCCAGGGGCGTCGGATGGTCTGGTTCAAGCTCGGCCCTCGTTCCGAAGCACTGCGGGGGTCAAGAGGGCGCGCCGCGGACGGCGCGCCCTCCGGTTCGTCGGGACGAGTGGCTCAGCGCTGGGCGCCGCCGCACCGTCCGGTGCGGACGTTGAAGTTGCCGCAGTTCATCGGCGAACGATGGTCGGCGATGAGGTCACGCGAACCCTCGAGGTGGGGCGACCATTCCTGCGCCACCACGGTGCCGGGCGTCTGCCAGACCGTCTGGATCTGGCCGTTCTCCTGGATCTCGCCGATCAGCACGGGCTTGGTGATGTGGTGGTTCGGCATCATGGTGGAGATGCCGCCGGTCAGGTTCGGAACGGCGATGCCGATCATGGCGCGGCGGACCGCGGTCGGATCGGTGGTGCCGGCAGCCTCGACGGCCTTCACCCACATGGCGAAGCCGATGACGTGGGCCTCCATCGGGTCGTTGGTCACGGCCCGCTCGTTCTTCTTGAAAGCGCGCCAGCGGGCGATGAAGTCGCGGTTGGCCGGGGTGTCGACGGACTGGAAGTAGTTCCAGGCGGCGAGGTGTCCGACGAGCGGCTTGGTGTCGATGCCGGCGAGCTCTTCCTCACCCACGGAGAAGGCGACGACCGGGATGTCGGTGGCCTTCACGCCCTGGTTGCCGAGCTCCTTGTAGAAGGGAACGTTGGCGTCGCCGTTGACGGTGGAGACCACCGCGGTCTTCACGCCGGTCGAGCCGAAGCGCTTGATGGCCGCGACGCGGGTCTGCCAGTCGGAGTGGCCGAAGGGGGTGTAGTTGACCGAGATGTCCTCGGCCTTGATGCCCTTGGAGAGGAGATAGGCCTCGAGGATGCGGTTGGTGGTGCGGGGATAGACGTAGTCCGTGCCTTCCAGGACGAAGCGCTTCACGCCCTCGGCGAGGAGATAGTCGATGGCGGGAATCGCCTGCTGGTTCGGGGCGGCGCCGGTGTAGAAGATGTTCGGCGAGGATTCCTCGCCCTCGTACTGCACGGGATAGAAGAGGATCGAGTTCAGCTCCTCGAAGACCGGCAGGACCGACTTGCGCGACACCGAGGTCCAGCAGCCGAAGGTCACGGCCACCTTGTGCTGGGCGATCAGCTCGCGGGCCTTCTCGGCAAAGAGCGGCCAGTTCGAGGCCGGATCGACCACGACGGCTTCCAGCTTCTTGCCGAGAACGCCGCCGCGCTTGTTCTGCTCCTCGATGAGCATGAGCATCACGTCCTTCAGCGTCGTCTCGCTGATGGCCATGGTGCCGGAGAGCGAATGCAGGATGCCGACCTTGATCGTCTCCTGCGCCTTGGCCGGCGCGGCGAGGACGCCGGCTGCCATAGCGGCGCCGGCGACGAGGCCGAGCACTTTTGATTTGAGGTTCAACATGGAGAGTTCCCGTTACTGGTTCCGCCCCGGGCTTCGGCAGCCAGACCATTGCCCGATGGCCAAGATGCTGTCGCAACAGCCGTGCCAGCGTCGGTTGTGGAGACCAATCCTTTGACTCTGTTTTCGAATCATCCCGGACGCTGCCGCAGGGGCATGTCGTACCCGCTGTCTTCACCCGGACCGCGATGCAATACGCCTAAAATTTAGGCATATCGAATTGCCTGCGATTGCGGCAGATGCAGCGGGCCCGCCTCGCCCCGGGATTAGCGAATGGGAAGGAGTTCCGCGCTAGGGTTTTGGCCGATGCGGGCGTCGCCCGCTCACCGGGATTGCTCATGGTTTCGCCCGCCCTCGCAGCCCAGGCACATGGTCAGGAGGCCGCCGGTCCGGCGAGCCCCGCCCGCGCGCGTCTCCTGGACATCGACACGGCCAAGGGGATCGGCATCGTCCTCGTCGTGGTGGGGCACGTCGTCTCCCAGCAGGTGCCCGCGGGCCACGAGTGGTACCAGCAGCTCAAGACGGCGATCTATCTCTTCCACATGCCGTTCTTCATGTATCTGAGCGGCTACGTGCTCGGCTATGCCGGCAGCGACCGGAGCGAGGGCGCCGGCCGCTTCATCGCCCGCCGGGCCGACCGCCTGCTCCTGCCCTTCTTCGCCTTCGGGCTGCTGATCATCGCGGGAAAGGTCGTCTTCTCGCAGATCGTCCACGTCGACAACACGCAGGACAGCCTCCTCGCCTATCTCGACGGCCTGTTCGTGCATACGAGCCGCAGCCCGGCGACCTCCGTGTGGTATCTCTACGCCGCCTTCGTCTATGCGCTGCTCTTCCGCTTCGTGGTGGTGCCCTTCCCGCGCATGCTGCCGGTGCTGATCGCCGCCGGGCTGGTGCTGACCCAGGTGGAGGTGGAGAGCCTGCTCTATGCCGACCGGGTGCTGCGCCACGCCGCCTTCTTCTTCATCGGGGTGTGGATCGGCCAGCGCCGCGGCGTGATGGCCGACCTGCTGGCGCGCCGGGGTTGGATGGCGGTCATCGTCTTCGCCGCGCTGCTCGGTCTCGCACAGTGGCTGGCGAGCCCTCTCACGGCCCTTGCCGTGGCGCTGGCGTCCATCCCCGCCCTGCATTTCGCGGCGACACGGCTCGCCGCGGCGCATGACCCCGTCTTCCTGTTCTTCGGCCGCTACACCATGGCCATCTATCTCTTCAACACGATCTGCATCGGCCTGGTGAAGGGCTTCGGCTTCCTCGTGGTGAAGTGGGACGGCAACGCCTTCTATGCGTACTTTTTGATCCTGACCCTCGCCGGCCTCTTCCTGCCGGTGCTGATCCGCCTCGTCGTCGAGCGCGTGACGCCCGGCCTCGCCCGCTACATCAAGTAGGGTGGACAGCCGCCGCCAGCCTTTGGCATTGAGGCTTCGTTAACCATGATCGCGTCACCTGCCACCATGGGGCGGAGATCGCGGAGGACGAGATGAGCACGGGTCAGGCTGCGGTCGAGCCCGCCGCTCCGGCGAAGCACGACTGGCGCGAGGCGGCGGGCGTCTATCTGCGCCGCGACGTCCTCGTGGTGCTGTTCCTCGGCTTTTCCGCCGGCCTGCCGCTGGCGCTCTCCGGCTCGACCCTGCTGGTCTGGATGGCCGAGAGTTCGGTCAACCTCTCCACCATCGGCCTCTTCGCCCTCGTCGGCACGCCCTACACGATCAAGTTCCTCTGGGCGCCGGTGGTGGACGCTCTCGACATTCCCATCCTGTGCCGCCTGTTCGGCCGCCGCCGCGGCTGGCTGATCTTCAGCCAGATCATGCTGATGGCGGCGATCGTCTTCCTCGGCTTCCAGAACCCGGACGTCTCGCCCTTCATGATCGCGCTGGGCGCGGTGCTGGTGGCGCTCGCCTCCGCGACGCAGGACATCGTCATCGACACCTATCGCGTCGAGAAGCTCGACGTGTCGGAACAGGCTGCCGGCGTCGGCGCCTATGTCGCTGCCTACCGCATCGGCATGCTCGTCTCGACGGCCGGAGCGCTGTTCATCGTCTCGTTCTTCGAGAAGGTGCAGGGTTTCGACAAGGCGACCGCCTGGACCTTCGGCTATATCGTGATGGCGGCCTTCGTCGCGGTCGGAATGGTGACGACCCTGGTGGCGCGCGAGCCCGCGCGCTCGCAGGAAGCGGCCAAGGTCCTCGCCGGCGAGAACCAGCTCGCGCGGGTCTGGAAGGCCGCTGTCGGCGCCTTCTCGGAATTCCTCACCCGCGACGCCGCGCTCGCGGTGCTGGCCTTCGTCATCCTGTTCAAGCTCTGCGACGCCTTCGTCGGCGCCATGACAGGGCCCTTCGTCATCCGCGGCATGGGCTATACGCGTGAGGAATATGCCGCCATCGTCAAGGGCCTCGGGCTCGCCGCGACGCTCGCGGGCGGCTTTGCGGGCGGCTTCGTGGCGCGCGGCCTCGATCTGCGCACCAGCCTCTGGCTCGCCGCCTTCCTGCAGATGGGCTCGAACCTCGTCTTCGCGCTGCAGGCGGTGGTGCCGGCGAGCTACGGCATGCTGGCCTTCGTCATCGTCGCCGAGAACTTCACCGGGGCCATCGGCACGGTGATTTTCGTCGCCTATCTCTCGGCGCTCTGCCAGTCGCCGCTGCACACGGCGACCCAATATGCGCTGCTCTCGGCCCTCTCGGCGGTGGGGCGCACCTATATCTCGGCTCCCGCCGGTTTCGTCGCCGCCGAGACCGGCTGGTTCTGGTTCTTCGTGCTGTCCTGCCTCACGGCGTTGCCGAGCCTCGCGCTCCTCTGGTGGCTGCAGAGCCGCGGCCATTTCGAGGCCCTGATCCGGCCGACGGGCAAGCTGTCGGCCGACGACTGATGCTTCCCCCCGCCTTCCGCTCCTCGGGCGACCTTCTGGCCGACCGCCGCTACGACTACGCCATGGCGGCGAAGGCGGACGGCGATCTGGCCGCCGCCGCCGACCTCCTCGCGCAGGCCCTCGAGATCGCGCCGGGCTGGGCTGCCGGCTGGTTCGCCCTCGGCGAGGTGGAGGCGGGGCGCGGCGCCGCCGAACCTGCGGCGCAGGCTTTCCGGCGGGCCCTCGCCATCGATCCCGCCGACACGCTCGGCGCGCGGCTGATGCTCGCCCGGCTTGGGATGGACGATCCCGGCCAGGCGATGAGCCCCGCCTATGTCACGGCCCTCTATGAGGACTACGCGCCGCGCTTCGAGGAGGCGTTGCGCCGCCGCCTCTCCTATCGCGGGCCCGAAATCCTGCTCGACGCTGTGACACGCGCCTGCGCGGCGGAAAACCGTCCGCTGCGCTTCGGGACCATGCTGGACCTCGGCTGCGGCACAGGCCTCGCCGGAGAGGTTTTTGCGCCGGTCGCCGGCGCCATCGACGGTGTCGACCTGTCGGCGCGCATGGCGGACCAGGCGCGGCGCCGGCAGGCCTATCGCAGCGTCGCGGTCGGCGACCTCGGCGCATTCCTTTGTGGGCGCGAGGCGGGCGTGGCCGATCTCGTCGCCGCCGCCGACGTCTTCATCTACTGCGCCGACATCGCGGCGATCCTGCGGGAGGCCGGGCGCGTCCTGTCGCCCGGCGGCCTCTGTACCTTCACCGTCGAGACCCATGGCGGGGAGGGCGTCGTGCTGGGCGCCGCCCTGCGCTACGCCCATGGCGACGCAACGGTGCGGGCGGCACTCGCCGCGGGCGGGCTCCGGCCGCTGCTGGTCGAACCGGCGGCGATCCGGCAGGAGGCCGGCGAGCCGGTTCCGGGGCTCTGCGTGGTGGGGGCGAAGGGATGAGGCGTTGACCCCGACGCGATTGCCGGTCACAGCCTGTCGCCCATGAACTATCGCCACGCCTTTCATGCCGGAAACCCGGCCGACGTCGTCAAGCACGCGGTGCTGGCCTTCATCCTCGCGCACATGATGCAGAAGGAGCCGGCGATCCGCGTGGTGGATACCCATGCCGGCATCGGCCGCTACGACCTCACCTCCGACCCGGCGGAGCGGACGGGCGAATGGGTGGAGGGCATCGGCCGCCTGTGGGGCAAGGAGCTGCCCGAGCCGCTGGCGGCTTTCCTCGACCCCTATCTCGACGTCGTCGCGCGGCTCAATCCCGACGGGCGGCTCACCCACTATCCCGGCAGCCCGGAGATCGCGCGGCTGATGACCCGGCCGACCGACGGTCTCACCTTCTGCGAGCTGCACCCGGAGGATTCACAGACGCTCGCGGCGCTCTACGGGCGGGAGAAGCGGGCGAAGGTCATCGAGATCGACGGCTGGCTTGCGCCCAAGGCCTTCTTGCCGCCGAAGGAGACCCGCGGGCTCATCCTGATCGATCCGCCCTTCGAGCGGCGCGGCGACTACGACCGGCTGGCCGAGGCGCTGGCCCAGGGCGTGCGCCGGTTCGCCACCGGCGTCTTCGTGCTCTGGTACCCGGTGAAGGACCCGGTCGAGGTGAAGCGCTTCCACCGGATGATCGCCGAGCTCGCGATTCCGAAATGCCTCACCATCGAGGCGACCTGGCGCGTCGTGGACGGACAGCGGCTGTCGGGCGCCGGTCTCGTGACCGTCAACGCGCCCTACACGCTCGCGCCTCAAATCCGCGCGGCCGGTCAGTTGCTCTGGAGCGCCCTGAACGTTCCCGCGGGCCGGCTTCTCGTGTCCGGCGACGCGTCCTGATCTCAGCTTACGGGTCGGTGCGCAGATTCATCTGCTTGGCGGTGTCGACGACGAAGAGCGCGAGAGCCGCGCCGACGCCGAGACCGATGAGAATGATGGCCAGGTCTGCAATGCCGATGTCGATCATCATGACATACCCCTAAGGCTCAGGTGACGGTCGTCATCCGCTGCACCGGCCGTCTGGGGCGTGCGGCTGACGATCGAGGGGTATGGTTCCGTGATTTGTGCGTCGCAGCAATACTGTCGCGGCTATGCTGCAATGCAATAACAAGATGACTCTGCGGAACTCCCTAGCGCCTGCCGTCGCCCCCGGCGGCCAATGCCCGGAGCGCCGACTTGAAGTTTGGGTGCAAGAGCTTAACGAAGAGTTCACCCTTCAGCTTCATGTTGCTGACCCTTTTGCACTCGCCATAGAAGCTCCGCCCCATCGGCGACAGGCCGCTCTCCTCGAAGGGCACCTCCGGCGGCGGCGCCACGCCCATCAGCTCGGCCGCATAGGTGATGACGTCCTGGGGCGGCGAGGGCTCGTCGTCGGTGACGTTGACGATGCCGTCATAGCCGCGGGCGAAGCTCGCCAGCACCGCCTGGGCGATGTCGTCCACGTGGATCCGGTTGAAGACCTGGCCCGGCTTGATGATTCGCCGGGCCGTGCCGCGGGCGAGGTTGACGAGTGCGTTCTGTCCCGGCCCGTAGATGCCGGAGAGGCGCAGGATGGCGATCGGCACGCCGTGCGCCGCGCCATAGGCCTGCCAGGCACGCTCGGCCTCCAGCCTCTCGAAGCTGCGCGGGCTCGCGGGCCGGGGCTCGGTGGTCTCGTCGACCCACCCCCCGGCATGGTCGCCATACACGCCGACGGTGGAGAGATAGGCGACGGATTTCGGCCGATGGGCGGCCAGCGCACCCGAACAGGCCTTCAGCACGGGATCGCCGGAGGCGTCGGGCGGCGCCGAGACGAGGATGTGGTCGGCCGTGGCGATGGCGTCGGCGAGCGCCTCCGGCATGGCGGAGCCGTCGAAGGGCAACACGCTGACCTGCCGCCCCTCCACGGGTGCGGCGGAGAGGGCGGCGGCGCGCTCGGGCGACCGCACGGTGGCGGTGATGCGGGTAATGCCGGGCGGGACGGCCCTGACGACCGCGCGCGAGGAGTAGCCGAGACCGAAGATGAGGAGATGCGTCATGGATGCTTGCCGTTGATGTCCGGGCGAAGCTTACGGGCTCTGCGGCCATTCGGCGAGCACGTCCGGATCGGTTTCCCCGCCGGGAGGGGAGAGGGCAAGGCGGCCGGGGTCGAGCCGCCCGAGCGCCCAGACCGCCGCGCCGCGCACGACCGGCGCGGGATCGGTGAGGAGATCCGCGGCAACCGGCGCCAAGGCGGGATCGCCGCTGTTGCCGATGGCGACCAGCACGTTGCGCACGAAGCGGTCGCGGCCGATGCGCTTCACCGGGCTCTTCGTGAACAAGGCGCGGAAGGCGGCGTCGTCGAGCCGAGCCAGGTCGGCGAGGGCAGGGCGCTTCAGGTGCTCGCGCGCCGCGAGCTTCATGGTGCGGCCCGTCTCGGCGAACTTGTTCCACGGACAGACGGCGAGGCAGTCGTCGCAGCCATAGATGCGGTTGCCCATGGCCGCGCGGAGCTCCCGCGGGATCGGGCCCTTGTGCTCGATGGTGAGGTAGCTGATGCAGCGCCGCGCATCGAGGGCGTAGGGGCGGGGAAAGGCGTCGGTGGGGCAGGCCGACAGGCAGGCGGTGCAGGAGCCGCAATGGTCGCGCTCCGGCGCGTCGGGGGCGATCTCCAGCGTCGTCATGACCGCTCCGAGGAAGAGCCACGAGCCGAAGTCGCGGGAAACGAGATTGGTGTGCTTGCCCTGCCAGCCGAGGCCGGCGGCGGCCGCCAGCGGCTTTTCCATGAGGGGCGCAGTGTCGACGAAGACCTTGAGCTCGCAGCCCGTCTCGTCCACCAGCCAGCGGGCGAAGGCCTTCAGGCGGGCCTTGATGACCTCGTGATAGTCGTCGCCGCGGGCATAGACCGATATGAGGCCGCTGCCCTTGTCCTTCAGGCCGTCGAGCGGGTTCTCGTCCGGCCCGTAGTTGACGCCGAGCATGATCAGCGAGCGCCCGTCCGGCCACATGGCGTTGGGATGGGAGCGGCGCTCCAGCGTCTCCGCCATCCAGTCCATGGAGCCGTGGCGCCCGGCCGCAACCGCCTCTGCCAGGCGCGGGCCGGCTTCGGCAATGGCGTCAGGCCAGGTGAAGCCGACGGCGTCGAAGCCCTCGGCGCGGGCCTGTGCCGCGATGGCCTGCCGCAGGGCGGCGGGATCGCTCAGAAGTCGAGATCGGCGTAGCTCGCGCTCGGCTGCATGCCGACCACGCGGTCGTTCAGCAACGTGCGGAACGACGGGCGGGACTTCACCCGCGCGTACCAGTCCCTCGCCGCCGCGTCGTCGTTCCACGGAACCTCGCCCAGATAGTCCACCACCGAGAGATGCGCGGCGGCCGCCAGATCGGCGTAACTCATGGTGGGGCCGGCGAGCCAGTCGTTGCGCGCGGCGAGCCAGCCCACATAGGCCAGATGATAGCGGATATTGGCGCGCGCCGCGCGCAGCGCCGTCGTGTTGGGCGCGCCGCCGCCGTATTCGGCCGGAATGAAGCGCTTGTCGATCTTCTCCTCGACCAGCGGCCCCGAGACCTCCTCGAAGAACTTGCCGTGGAACCAGCGCATCAGCCGGCGCACCTCGATGCGGTGGGCGATGCTCTCCGGCATGAGGCGGCGGCCGGCGGGAAGCGTGTCGGTGTCGTCGAGCCAGCCGGCGACGCCGTCGGGCCCGGGAATGGCGACCCCGTCGGCCAGTTCCAGCACGGGTGTGGTGCCTTCGGGATTGATCCTGAGGAAATCGGTGCGCCGCTCCCAGGGCCTCTCCTCGACCAGGTCCGCCTCGAAACCCCGTTCGGTGAGCACGAGGCGCACGAAGCGGGAATGCGGGCAGAAGTAGCGATGATGGAGGATCAGTCCCATGCGCTCCAGACCTGAAGGGCCCGCAATCGAGGGCCCCGATATGGTTTTTCGATGACAATGCGGGAGGCGGGTGCATAGCGCCATGAGGGCGGCGAAACAACCGGCGGATTCGGCGGAGAGCCTTCACGATCCGTCATGGTTGATGGAGCGTGAACGCCGCCTCCCGCTCCGGGCCTCAGCATTTTCACGGAGGCGCATGCTTAACCGGACATGAAGACAGTCGCGCCTATCACACGACGAGAGGCCGGCGTTCCGGCCGTTTCGAGGCGACCGGGGTCATCATGGACATCGTCAATCTGGCCAAGGCGCTGGTCCTCGGCGTGGTGGAAGGGGCGACCGAGTTCATTCCGGTCTCCTCCACCGGACATCTCATCCTGATCGGCCATTTCCTCGGCTTCCAGTCGACCGGCAAGACCTTCGAGGTGCTGATCCAGCTCGGCGCCATCCTCGCGATCCTGCTGGTCTATTTCTCCCGCCTGCTCGGCGTCGTGCTGTGCCTGCCGACCGATGCCTGGGCGCGGCGCTTCGTCGTCTCCGTCATCGTCGCCTTCCTTCCGGCCGCGGCGCTCGGCGCAGTGCTGCACAGCCGCATCAAGGCGCTGTTCGAGCGGCCGGACCTCGTCTGCGTCGCCCTCATCCTCGGCGGCATCGTGCTGCTGGTCGTCGACCGGCTGAAGCTCGAGGCGAAGGAGGACAACGCCTTCCGCTTCTCGCCCTGGCTGGCCTTCAAGATCGGCCTGTGCCAGTGCGCCGCGCTCTTTCCCGGCGTCTCGCGCTCGGGTGCGACCATCGTCGGCGCGCTGCTCATGGGCACGACCAAACGCGCCGCGGCCGAATTCTCGTTCTTCCTCGCCATGCCGACCATGGCGGGAGCCTTCGCCTACGATCTCTACAAGAACTACCGGGTGCTGGACTTTTCCGACGTCACGACGATCGGCGTCGGCTTCGTCGCCGCCTTCATCTCCGGGCTCTTCGTCGTGCGCTTCCTGCTCGACTACGTCAGCCGCCACGGCTTCACGCTCTTCGCGGTGTGGCGGATCGTCGTCGGCTCGGCGGGCCTCGTCGGGCTCTACCTGATGCGCTGAGGCCGGTCAGGCGACCGGCGCGGTGAACTGGCCCTGCCGGCGGAACCGCCACAGATAGGTCGGCACCACGGCCTCCACCGACTGGGCGTGGATGCCGAGACCGTCCAGCGTCCGGCCCTCCGCCTTGGCCGCCGCGCCGACGACGTTGTCGTGGCGCAGGAGTTCGACCTGGTCCTCGGTCAAAAGCGGCTTCGGCAGCAGCTGGAGGAACTTGGCCTGCAGCGTCGCGAGGCCGAAGGAGAGCGGCACGAGCAGCCGCTTGCGCTGGGTCGTGGCCAGCACGAATTCCATGAGGTCGCGGAAGCTCTTCACCGCGGGACCGCCGAGCTCGTAGACCGCGCCGGGCGTCGTACGCCCGTCCACGGCGGCCATCACCGCCTCGGCGACGTCGCCGACGAAGACCGGCTGGAACTTCGTCTCGCCGCCGCCGACGAGGGGGAGGACCGGCGACATCTGGGCCATGCCGGCGAAGCGGTTGAAGAAGTCGTCCTCGGGGCCGAACACGATGGAGGGCCTGAGAATCACCGCGTCCGGCACCTCCTGCAGCACGGCGGCCTCGCCGGCGGCCTTGGTGCGGGCGTAGATCGACTCGCTCTCGGCATCGGCGCCGATGGCGGAGATGTGGATCAGGCGGGCGCCGGCCTCGGCCGCGGCGCGTGCCACGGTCGCGGCGCCGCGCGCCTGGACGGAATCGAACTTCTGCCGGCCGGTCTCGTAGAGGATGCCGACGCAGTTGATGACGATCTCGGCGCCGGCCACCGCCTGGCGCACCGAATCCGGATAGCGCAGATTCGCCTGGACGGCGTGGATCTGGCCGACCATGCCGAGCGGCTGCAGGTGGCCGGCGAGATCGGGGCGGCGGACGGCGACGCGGATGCGGAAGCCACGCTTGGCGAGGGCGCGGACGATGTGCCGCCCGACGAATCCCGAGCCGCCGAAGACGGTGACGAGCCGGTCGTAGGTCTGCATCGCGATAGCCTCTCGCAGTCACGGGGAACGGGCCGTGATTAGTGCATTTCAAAGGTGAGGTACAGGGGCGGTGGCGCGGGCCGGGGGCGCGATCGGCTCATCCCCACCAGGCGATGATGCCGGCCGCCGCAGCCCAGACGGCGGCATAGCGCAGGGTGCGGGCGAGCCCGGTGATCAGGGCCGTCGGCAGGGCGGGATAGCGGGCCATGCCGGCGACCAGGGTGACGGGATCGCCGATCACCGGCATCCAGCACAGGAGCAGCGTCGCCCAGCCCCAGCGGGTGAAGAGCCGGGTGGCGCGGGCGAAGCTCTCCGGCGGCAGGCGGAAGCGCCGCATCCAGGCGTGGCCGCGCTCGCTATCGGCGCCGCGGGCGATCTGCGTGCCGATCCACCAGCTGGTCATGCCGCCAGCCGTGTTGGCCAAAGCCGCCACGAGGAACAGCGCCCAGGGATTGGCGGTGCCCGCCGCCAGCAGCGCGACGAAGACGGCCTCCGACCCTCCGGGCAGGAGGGTGGCGGCGGAAAAGGCGGCGATCGCCATGGTGGTCAGCGTGGCGAGGTCGGCGACCACGGGGCGCTCCGGGTTAACCCTCGCCTCATGCCATGGCAGGGCGAGCTTGCACAGTGGGCCGGCGGGCCGTTTAATACGGGTCCGAAACGAGTTCCTCCCGCGTCTCCCGGTTGCGTTCCCCATGGCCGTCGCGTTGCGCCCGTCCCAGGCGATGAAGCTGATGCACGACGTGTCGCTGGCCCTGGTGCGCGACGGCGAGCCCGACCTGTCGTCGCGCCAGCTCGCCATCCTGCTGACCATCTATCTCGAGCCGCCGCCGCACCACGTGCGCGATCTCGCCAGGAAGCTCGGCGTCACCAAGCCGGTCATCACCCGGGCCCTCGACAGCATGGGCAAGCTGGAGCTCGTCTCACGCCGCCGCGACGAGAACGATCGCCGCGACGTGGTGATCCAGCGCACGGTGAAGGGCGCGCTCGCCGTCGAGAGGCTGGGAGACCTCGTCGCCCGCCAGGCAGGCCTCCTGCCACCCTGAGCCGTTAACCGCCACCGTGATAGCATTCCACCCATGACCTTCGCCCTGCCGCCCGGCCTCGACCGCCGCCTGACCCCCGCCCGCGCCGACCTCGCCGCCGCCCACCTGAAGGGCCAGGTGGAGAGCGCCCGCTTCGTCGAGGGGCGACCCATGCGCGTCGAGCTCCCGCTGGTCCCGCTCGCGCCCTCCCGGCTGATGAACGCGGCGCGCGACAGCGAACTGCTGCTCGGCGAGGAGGTCATGGTCTATGACGAGGACGGCGGCTTCGCCTATGTGCAGTCTGACCGCGACGGCTATGTCGGCTATGCCATCGCGGGTGCCTTCCGGCCGCGGCGGGGACCCGCCACGCACCGGGTCAAGGTGGCGCGCACCCATCTCTATCCCGGCCCCAGCATCAAGCTGCCGCCGAACTGGGTGACCCATCGCAACAGCCTCCTGACCATCGAGCGCGAGACCAGCGAATTCGCCGTCACCGACACCGGCGCGCACGTCATCGCCGCCCATCTCGCCCCCATCGGCGAGGTCGAGAAGGATTTCGTCGCGGTGGCGGAGACCTATCTCGGCACGCCCTACCTCTGGGCCGGCAGAACCACGTTCGGCATCGACTGCTCGGGCCTGGTGCAGACGGCGTTCGAGGCCTGCGGCACACCCGTGCCGCGCGATACCGACATGCAGGAGAAGGCTATCGGAACGCCGGTCCCGTTCGCCGGCGACGTGGCGGCGCTTGCCCGCGGCGACCTCGTGTTCTGGAAGGGCCATGTCGGCATCGTGTCGGGACCCGACGAACTGCTCCACGCCAACGGCCACCACATGATGGTGGTGAAAGAGCCGCTGAGCGGGGCCATCGCCCGCATCCGCGACAAGTCCTACGGCGAGGTCACCAGCGTCAGGCGGCCCTGACCGTCAGCCGCAGACCGGCTTGTCGCAATCGCGCACGGCGGCGACGATCCGCTCCATCGTCGGACGTCCCGGCCAGCCGATGACGGCGGTGCCGGCGACCAGCCAGGAGGGCGTCGCGGCGAGATTGCTGGCATTGGCGAGGCGCACCGCCCGCGCCACGACCTGGCCTGTTTCCGGGCGGTCGGCCATCTCCTCCACCTTCGCCCGGTCGAGGCCCATGTCGGCTGCGAGTTCCAGGGCGCGGCGGCCGTCGAGAACGCCGCGGGTCCTCATGGACGCCTCGTGGAAGGCGCGGGCCTTGTCCGTCCCGCCGAGCAGCTTCACGGCATATTCCACCCGCGCCGCCAGGACGGAGGGGAGGCCGAGGCTCGGCGCGTTGATGACCGTGACGGCGAGTTCGCGGTCGCGGGCGATCATCTGCTTCATCTCGGCCACGGCCGTGCGGCAATAGGGGCAGTTGGAATCGTAGACCTCGATCAGCGTCAGATCGGCCTGGCGGGCGCCGAAGGTGACGCCGTTCTCCAGCGCCATGATCTCGGTCTGCAGCTCGATGGGCACGCGGAAGTTCTGGATCGGCCGGCCTGCCTCGTCCTTCAGCGCATACCACCCCTCCTGGGCGCCCAGCGGACGCAGGCCGGCGAGCCCGGTCAGGGCGGCGAGGCCGCCGAGGGCGGCGGAACGGCGGGTGAGGGCCATGGAACGGTTCTCCGACATGCGAACGGCCGCACCATCGTGGCGCGGCCGTTCCCTGAACAATCAAGCCTGCGTGACGGCAGGCGCGACGGAGGCAAAAAACGTCAGGCGGCCTTCACCGTCTCGATGAAGCGTGCCACCTCGCGCTGGAGGATCTCGCTCTCGCGGGACAGGGACTGGGCGGAACTGAGCACCTGGCTGGAGGCCGAGCCGGTCTCGGCGGCGCCGCTGTTGACGCTGGCGATGTTGCTCGCGACCTCGGCGGTGCCTTGAGCTGCTTCCTGCACGTTGCGGGAGATCTCCTGCGTCGCCGCGCCCTGTTCCTCGACCGCTGCGGCGATGGCCGCGGCGATGCCGGCGAGGTGATCGATGGTCGAGCCGATCTCCTTGATGGCGGCAACGGAGTCCTGCGTCGCCGCCTGCATGGTGGCGATCTGGGCGCCGATCTCCTCGGTGGCCTTCGCCGTCTGGGTGGCGAGCTGCTTGACCTCGGAGGCGACGACCGCGAAGCCCTTGCCGGCCTCGCCGGCGCGGGCCGCCTCGATGGTGGCGTTGAGGGCGAGGAGATTGGTCTGCTCGGCGATGGCGGTGATCAGCTTCACCACGTCGCCGATGCGGCCGGCGGCGAGGGAGAGCTCGGCGATGCGCTGGTCGGCCTTCTCGGCCTGCTTGACCGCCTCGCCCGACATGCGGCTCGATTCCTCCACCTGACGGCCGATCTCGCTGACCGAGCTCGCCATCTCCTCGGCGGCACCGGCCACCGACTGGACGTTGGCCGAGGCCTCGTCGGAGGCGGAGGCGACGACGGTCGCGAGGCCCTGGGTGTTCTCGGCGGTCTTCGACAGGCTGGTGGCGGCGGCCTCCAGTTCGGCGGAGGCGCGCGAGACCGTCTGGACGATGCCGCCCACCGTGCCCTGGAAGGCGTCGGCGAGCTGGAGCATGGCGGCGCGGCGCTCGGAGGCGAGGCGCGCTTCCGCGGCGCCCTGCTCGCTGCGCAGCCGCTCGGCCTCCAGCATGTTGTCCTTGAAGGTCTGCATGGCGCCGGCCAGGGCGCCGATCTCGTCGCGGCGGGAGGCGAAGCGGCTCTCCACCGTCGTGTCGCCGTTGGCGAGACGCAGCATGGAGTCCTTGATCTCGGTCAGCGGCCCGATGACCCGGCGCGACACCAGGACGAGGGCGCCGACGGCGAAGGCAAGGGCGAGACCCAGCGCCGTCACCTGCATGACGAAGCTGCGGAATGCGGCCGTGCGGGAGGCGTCCGAATGGCTGCGGGCGGTGTCCAGCGCGGCGTCGGCGGCGGCGAGGATCGTGCCGAGCTTCGGCACCGCCATCAGCGACCACTGGTTGGCGGTGAAGGCGGGCTGCTGCTTGTTGATCAGGGCATTGAGCGTCGCCAGGCGGACCTTGGCGAATTCGGGGTCGAGGAAGCCGCTGCGGGCCTGCTGGAGGGCGGCGTTGAAGCTCGGCGGCAGGGCGAGGCTCGCCGCCAGCTGCTCGACGCCGGCCCAGGCGGTCTCCATGCGCGTCGTCAGGACCGTGTAGCCGACCAGCGGGTTCTCGGGCAGCGGCAGGCCGGCGAGGGGGTTGGAGATGAAGACCGAGGTGTCGCCAGCCGCCTGGCGGGCGATCCAGGCGTTCTGCTTGATCTCCATGAGCTGGTCGATCAGAGAATCGTCGAGCTTGATCAGCTTGGTGAGCTCGCCGGACAGGCGGTCGAGGAGGTTGATCGCGCCGTCGGTGAGGTTGAAGTACTCGTCGGCGATGCCCGCCCGGCGCTGCGCCTTCGGCTGGGCCATGGCGCGGGCCGTCTCGGCCTGCATCTCGTCGATGCGCTTGATCGTCTGGTCGAGCTGCGAGATCGCCGCGGCGGCGCCGGGATAGTCGATGGTCCGCAGCGTGGCGAGCGCCGCGCGCAGCGCCGGCATCTCGGCCTCGCGGTGCGGGGCGATGGTGCGCGGCACCGTCGGGTGGACGTCGTCGAGGATCAGGGCGCGCCGCGAGTTCGACCGGTCGACGCGCAGATTGTGGAGCGCGGTGAACATGTGGGTCGTGGTGTCGACCACGGCCGCGATGCGCTGCGACTTGCGATACTGGGTCCAGGACGACCACGCCCCGTACGAAAGCTGGGCGACCAGCACCAGCGCGAGGACGGACACAACGGCCCTGACGAGGCCGCTGACGGTGAGGCGATTGAACACGGCTGATCTCCGGGACGGCATGTCGCCGATCACCATCTGAGACCTGCGTAAATTTACTCCTAAGGTATCATGTGCCGCCCGGAAAAAAACCGTTCTGGCACGGCAGCTTAGCTTACCCTAGGGAAATTTGTATCAATAGCCGTGCGCGGGGTCGACGACGTTCACCAGCGGCTGGCCATCCATGTGCGCCCTGATCTGGGCGGCGACATAGGCGGCGATGGCCGGGGGCGAGGAGATCGCCGAATTGTGCGGCGTCACCGTCACGTGTGGGTGCGACCAGAGCGGGCTGTCCTCGGGAAGGGGCTCGGTCTGGAAGACGTCGAGGACCGCGGTCCCGAGGGTGCCGCTCTCAAGCGCCGCGAGGATGTCGGCCTCGTTCTGCAGGCCGCCGCGACCGACGTTGATCAGCACGGGGCCGCCGATGGCCTCTGCCTTCGGCAGCCTGGAGAAGAGCTTCGCGTCGAGGATGCCCGCGGTGTCGGCGGTCAGCGGCATCATGGCGACGAGGATGTCGGAGGCCGCGACGAGCGCGTCGAGGCCCTCCGCCCCGTGATGCATGGCGACGCCATCGACGGTCTTGGGCCGGCGGCTCCAGCCGGCGACCTGGAAGCCCATGGTCTTCAGCTTGGCGGCGGCGTCCTGGCCGAGTACGCCCATGCCGAGCAGGCCGACGCGGATGTCGCTCGCCTGCGGCTGGTCGCGCAGGTCGATCCATTTGCGCTCGCGCTGGAAGCCGTCATAGACGCGCACCCTCCGCAGGGCCATGAGGCAGTGCATGACCACATATTCGGACATGCGCGTGGTGAGGTCGGGATCGACGACGCGGACCACGGGCACGCCCTCGGGCAGCCGCCGGTCCTTGAACAGGTGGTCGACGCCGGCGCCGAGGGAGAAGATCGCGTCGAGCAGCGGCAGGTCGGCGAAGGTGCCCTCGGGCTGCTTCCAGGCCGCGGCATAGCGCACGGCGCGGCGGTCGAAGATCTCGCCGGGCAGGACCACCTGCCAGCCGGGCAGCACCGCCTGGAAACGGGCGCGCCAGGGTTCCGGGTCCCAGGCGCCGATACCGAGAAGCAGGGTATTCACGTCGGCGGTCTCTCATGCGTTGTGGCGGCGAGGTCGAAGGCGGCCGCGAAAAGTGCCTTGGTGTAATCGTTCTGCGGCGCCTTGAACACCCGCTCGGCCGCACCGCTCTCCACCACCTTGCCGCCCTTCATGACGATGATGTCGTCGGCGAGCGCGGAGACGACCTTGAGGTCGTGGGAGATGAAGAGATAGGTCAGGTTCCGCTTCGCCTGGAGGTCGCGCAGCAGATCGACGATCTGTGCCTGGACGATCCGGTCGAGGGCCGAGGTGGGCTCGTCGAGCAGGACGAAGGTCGGCTCCAGCACCATGGCGCGGGCGATGGCGATGCGCTGGCGCTGGCCGCCGGAGAATTCGTGCGGGTAGCGATGGCGGCTTTCCGGGTCGATGCCGACGTCGCGCAGGGCGGCGACGACCCGGGCATCGCGTTCCCCCGCGTCGAGGCCGGGGTGGTGGACGGCGAGGCCCTCGGCGACGATCTCGGCCACCGACATGCGCGGCGACAGCGAGCCGTAAGGATCCTGGAAGACCACCTGCATGAAGCGGCGGTTCGGCCGCATCGCCTTGAAGCCGAGCCCCTGGATCGGCCGTCCCATGAAGACGATCGGCCCGTCGGAGGCGATGAGGCGGAGGAGCGCGAGGCCGAGCGTGGTCTTGCCCGAGCCGGATTCCCCGACGATGCCGAGGGTGTGGCCCTCGCGCACGGCGACCGAGATGCCGTCGACCGCCTTGATGTGGCCGACGGTGCGGCGCAGGAGGCCGCGCCTGATCGGGAACCAGACCCTGAGGTCGTCGGCCTGCATGATGGTGCCGGCCTCGGGTCGGGTGGTGCGGGTGCGGCGCTGTGGCTCGGCGGCCATCAGCGCGACGGTATAGGGGTCCTGCGGACGCTCGAAGATGTCGGCGACCGCACCCTGCTCGACGATGCGGCCGCTCTTCATCACGCAGACGCGGTCGGCGAGGCGGCGGACGATGCCGAGGTCGTGGGTGATGAAGAGGATCGCCATGCCGAGTTCGCGCTGCAGGTCCTTCAGGAGAGCGAGGATCTGCGCCTGGACGGTCACGTCGAGGGCGGTGGTCGGCTCGTCGGCGATGAGCAGGTCCGGTTCGTTGGCGAGCGCCATGGCGATCATGACGCGCTGGCGCTGGCCGCCGGAGAGCTGGTGGGGATAGGCGTCGAGCCGGCCGGCGGGATCGGGAATGCCGACCTTCTCCAGGAGTTCGATGGTGCGCGTCCTCGCGGCTTCCGTCGCCATGCCCCGGTGCAGGATCAGCGTCTCGGCCACCTGCTGCCCGATCGTGTGCAGCGGGTTGAGCGAGGTCATGGGCTCCTGGAAGATGATGGTGACGGCATTGCCGCGCACCCGACGCATGGCGGCCTCGTCTGCGGCCAGCAGGTCCTCACCCTTGAGGAGGATGCGGCCCGAGGGGTGGGAGGCTGCGGGATAGGGCAGGAGCTTTATCACCGACAGAGCCGAGACGGACTTGCCCGAGCCGGATTCGCCGACGATGGCGACGGTTTCGCCGCGGTGGACGTCGAAGGAGACCCGGTCGACGGCGAGCGAGGCGTTGCCGCCCTGGGTGAAGGCGACGGAGAGGTCCTGGACGGAGAGGAGGGGCGTGTCTGCGGTCATGTCCGGCGGAGCCATTCGTCCAGGGCACGCGGGGTCGGGTCGAGCCGTTCCAGCGGGGGCGGAAGGTGGAGGCGCCGATCGTGCGAGACGACTGCGTCGCAGTTCGACAGGTCGGCGCTGGCGACGTGGATCGCATCGGGCATCTTCATGCTCGAGCCGGCGCGAAGTTCTGCGGCGCGGATGAGCACCGGGCGCGACACCGGCACGACCGTCAGCATCGATCCCGTGTCGAACCAGGCGCTGAAGGCCGCGGCCAGATTGCGGTCGCCGCGCCGGAGGGGGTGGACCAGCACCTCGTGGAGGGTAATCTCGCTGGTGTAGAAATCGGCCACCTGGGCGATGTCGAGCAGGGCGGAGAACTGCAGGCCATCGTCTCTCTCGAGAGCGCCGATCACCGCGTTGGCGTCGAGATAGGCGGATCGCCAAGCCATCTGGAAAGGTCTCCGCCGTCCCGGACGGCCCGCACGTAATCGACGATCTCGTCCATGGAGCGGAACGCCGGCGGCCGGTCGCCGCGCGCCGCGCGCAGGCTGTCGAGCCAGTCCTGAGCCCGCTGCCGCCGTGCCGCCATCTCCTCGGATGGGTCCGTGCCGCGGTGGCGGTCCTCCTGCACGGACTGCACGATCTCGACCGGGCGCGCCGGATCGAAACCCTCCCGAAGCGCCTCGGGAAGGTCCCCCACCGACGCGAGCTTTCGGACCACTTCGTTCATGGGGAAAGCTTATCACAGCCTCACGCGAAGGTCTTGCGCGGGTCGAAGGCGTCGCGCACCGCCTCGCCGACGAAGATGAGCAGCGAGAGCATGACGGCGAGCGTGCAGAAGCCGGTGAGTGCCAGCCAGGGCGCCTGGAGATTGGACTTGCCCTGCTGCAGGAGCTCGCCGAGCGAGGGCGAGCCGACGGGCAGGCCGAAGCCGAGGAAGTCGAGGGCGGTGAGGGTCATGACGCTGCCCGAGAGGACGAAAGGCATGAAGGTGATGGTCGCCACCATGGCGTTGGGCAGGAGGTGGCGGACCATGATGGTGGAGGAGGCGATGCCGAGCGCCCGTGCCGCGTTGACATATTCGAAGTTGCGGGCCCGCAGGAACTCGGCGCGCACGACGGCGACCAGCGTCACCCAGGAGAAGAGCAGCAGGATGCCGAGGAGCACGAAGAAGCTCGGGGCCAGCACCGAGGAGATGATGAGCAGGAGATAGAGCGAGGGAATGGCGGTCCAGATCTCGATGAAGCGCTGGAACAGAAGATCCGTCCAGCCGCCGAAATAGCCCTGGACGGCGCCTGCCGCGATGCCGACCAGCGACGAGATGATCGTCAGGGCGAGGCCGAAGAGCACGGAGATGCGGAAGCCGTAGATGACGCGGGCGAGCACGTCGCGGCCCTGGTCGTCGGTGCCGAGCCAGTTCCAGTTGCCGAGTTCGCAGTAGCTCGCGCCCTGCGGCCGTTCGCCCCGCGGCTTCGCCCGCGCCGCCGCGCAGTCGGGAAGCCTCTCGCGCTGGGCCCAGGTCGGTGCCGAGGGGAAGGGCGTCACCGGGTCCTTCACGGTGGAGGCGTAGTTGTGCCGGACCAGGGGCCAGAGGACGAAGGCCTGCTTCGCGTCGAAATGGTCGAGCAGAAACGGGTCCTTGTAGTCCGCCGGTGTCTCGAACTCGCCGCCGAGCTGCTTCTCCGAATAGCTGACGAGGGCGGGGAAGAAGTTCTGCCCCTCGAGCCGGATGAAGAGCGGCCGGTCGTTGGCGATGAGCTCGGCGAAGAGGGTCACCGCGAACAGGAGCAGGAAGAGCCTGAGGCTCCACAGCCCGCGGCGGTTGGCGCGGAAATTGGCCAGGCGGCGCTGGTTGAGCGGCGAGAGGAAGGGGCGGGCCGGCGCGCTGTCGGCCTGTCGCAGGACGGCGGTGCTCATCGTCAGACCTCCCGCGCCTCGAAGTCGATGCGCGGATCGACCCAGGTGTACATGAGGTCCGAGATGAGGTTCACCACCAGGCCGACGAGCGAGAAGATGAAGAGCGTCGCGAAGACCACGGGGTAGTCGCGGTTCAGCACGCTCTCGAAGCCGAGGAGGCCGAGGCCGTCGAGGGAGAAGATCGTCTCGATCAGCAGGGACCCCGTGAAGAAGGCATGGACGAAGGCGCCGGGAAAGCCGGCGATGACGATGAGCATGGCGTTGCGGAAGACGTGGCCGTAGAGCACCTGGGTCTCGTCGAGGCCCTTGGCGCGGGCCGTCATCACGTACTGCTTGCGGATCTCGTCGAGGAACGAGTTCTTGGTCAGCAGCGTCATGGTGGCGAAGGCGCCGAGCGCCATGGCGGTGAGCGGCAGGGCGAGGTGCCAGAGATAGTCGAGGATCTTCTGGCCGAGGCTCAGCTCCGCCCAGTTGTCCGACCAGAGGCCGCGCAGCGGGAACCAGTCGAGGAAGGAGCCGCCGGCGAAGAGCACGATCAGCAGGATGGCGAAGAGGAAGCCGGGGATCGCATAGCCGATGATGATGATCGCCGAGGTCCAGACGTCGAAGCGCGAGCCGTCCTTCATCGCCTTGCGGATGCCGAGCGGGATGGAGACGAGATAGGTCAGCAGCGTCAGCCAGAGCCCGAGCGAGATGGAGACGGGGAGCTTTTCGCCGATGAGCTGCAGCACCGAGACGTCGCGGAAATAGCTCTTGCCGAAATCGAAGCGGGCATAGTTCCAGATCATCAGGAGGAAGCGCTCGTGGGCCGGCTTGTCGAAGCCGAACTGCTTCTCGAGCTGGGCGATGAACTGCGGGTCGAGCCCCTGGGCGCCGCGATAGGTGCTGTTGGCGGCCTCCGCCGCGGTCGCCTGGGCGGCGTCCGCCCCGCCGCCCGAGACACGCTGCGTCGCCGAGACGTCGTTGCCGGTGAGCTGGGCGATGACGCGCTCCACCGGCCCGCCCGGCGCGAACTGCACCACGAGGAAGGAGATCAGCATGATCCCGAGGATGGTCGGGATCATGAGCAGAATGCGCCGGATGATGTAGGTCAGCATGGCGGCAGACTCGTGTGTGCGGAGTGAGCCGTCAATAGCCGCCGTCAGACGCCGTGGGCGTTCTGTTCGCAGAAGCGGATGCGGTTGCCGAAGGGGTCGTTCACCGTCACCTCCAGCCCCCAGTCCATCTGCTCGAGCCCGGGCCGGTTGTAGCGGTACTTCTTCGCCCGCAGCTCCGCGTGGAACTCCCGGATGCCGCTCATCCGCACGAAGCAGGTCGCCCCGGGGCTGGCGTCGCCGTGGTGTTCGGTGAGGTGGATCAGCAGATCGCCGCGCGAGAGCTGCATGTAGAGCGGAGCCGAGGGGTGGGCGCGGTAGTCCCAGTCGACGGCGAGGCCGAGGAAGTCGCAGTAGAACTCGCGCGCCTTGGCCTCGTCGAAGGAGCGGATGACGGGAATGGCGGGGCGGATGGCGATGCCGGGAGGCTCTGCGGTGGGTGCGGGGGACGCGGCGTCGACCCGCGCGGCGAGCGTGTTCCAGTCGGCGAGGCCGAACTGTTTGGCCACCAGTTCGAGGGCGAGGGCGTGGGGAATGTCGTGGGATTGGGCGGCCAGCGCCTCACGCAGGGTCTTGGCCATGGCCTTGGCATCACGGAACGAACGCATCGTTGCCGATCCTCTCACATGTTCAGGCGATCGGGGTCAGGGCTCGCATTGCTGACGCTTCGCCTGTCCGCGGAGGGATCGGGGAAGAGCGTTCGGTCGTCGACACGTTCACCGGACCCGGGGACGGGCGCGAGCGGCAGGCCGTATCAGCCTCGGCCATCCCCTAGCAGCCCCCGGTGACCGCGCGCAACAGCCGCGTCCCGCATAGCGCAAGTGCGTCCTTCGAGGCTCGTTCGCCGATTGGCTCACGCGCTCAGAAACGCGGCACGACGACTGGCATCGGGTGATCGCGATGCGGGTGAGGCGCCCGTCACCTCTCCCCGGCGGGGAGAGGTCGGCCGAAGGCCGGGTGAGGGGGCAAG
>LNFM01002978.1_pt1 | contig 34406 bp, 29 predicted proteins | sample 596031 | NCBI WGS metagenome assembly LNFM01 (sample SAMN04254537, study PRJNA301005) | activated carbon metagenome | isolation source: dual media filters at the Ann Arbor, Michigan drinking water treatment plant | place: USA: Ann Arbor
GACCACGCCGCGCGGCGCCGATCTGTAGGCGTCGCCCCGGGTCTCCATGTCGCTCTCGCCTGTCCCCGCCGCTCCGCCACCGCCCCGCCCGTTCGATGAGGACGACGACGACGAAGGTGTCGGCGGCAAGATGTCCTTCCTCGAGCATCTCGACGAGTTGCGTCAGCGACTCATCAAGAGCCTCGTCGCGGTCCTGGTCGGCTTCATCGTCGGGGTCGTCTTCATCGGACCGATTTTCGACTTCATCATGAAGCCGCTGCAGGCCATCCTGCCAGCGGGCGGCAAGCTCATCTATACGGACCCCACCGAGGCCTTCATGATCCAGATGAAGATGGCCGCGCTGGTGGGCATCATGATCGCACTGCCGGTGCTGCTCTGGCAGATCTGGGCCTTCATCGCACCGGGGCTGTATGCCCACGAGAAGCGGTTCGCGATTCCGTTCGTGATGATGTCGACGATGTTCTTCGTCGGTGGGGCCCTGTTCTCCCACTACGTGATTTTTCCCGCCATGTGGCGATTCTTCGCCAGCTTCTCGACCGAGACGGTGGAGTTCGCGCCGCGCATCGAGCCGGTGTTCTCGCTCTACGTGCGGATGGCGCTGGGCATGGGCGCGGTGGCGGAGATGCCGACGCTGGTGATGTTCCTGGCGCGCGTCGGCCTGGTCACGCCGATGTTCCTGGTGCGCAACACCAAGTACGCCATCCTGCTGATTTTCGTCGTGGCGGCCATCGTGACGCCCAGCCCCGACGTGGTCTCACAGTTCCTGCTCGCGCTGCCGATGTTCGTGCTGTATGCATTCAGCATCCTGGTCGCCTGGGTGTTCCAAAAGCGTGCACCGAAAATCGAGGCCTGACCTCCGGAACGTGTCAGGAACCGGTATCGGATCGCTGGCGACGCTCTTGCAATCAGGTCCTTGCGAATGCGGTGGATCGAGGGTGGCTACACCCTTGGTCTAACGCGTGCGAAAAGTTTGACGCCTGTGCACCTCCCCGGTAATATGCGCGGAGTGCAATTTTTGTACTCGAGTTCGTTTCAGCTCACAGATTTGAGGGACACTCACATGACACGCCTCTTCAGGGTAGGTCTCGCCGCCACGATGGGTCTGGCGATGGCTGCGCCTGCAGGGTTCGCGCAGCAGCCGGCGGCGACCACACCCGCCCCGGCCCCTGCGGCGAGCCTGGTGGTGACCGAAACCCGGTCTGCCGCCCCGACGTTCCAGGGCGACACAGGCCTGTGGTTCGTGCCGCTCGGCGAGGTCCTGCCGGCGGGTCGCTGGTCGGCCAGCGCCTACTACACGAACTTCGACCGCCAGGAAGGCTTCACGGACATCGGCATGTTCCCGCTGACGTTCGGGTACGGCGTCGGCGGTCGTGCCGAGTTGTTCGCGGCCCTCTCTGCGGTCACCCGCATCGACCGCGACATCCGCCCGGTCTTCCTGCCGGGAAGCGATGCGGGTGGTCCGACCAACAACTACCCGCTCGTCAGGCAGCCGTGGTCGGGTTCGACCTTCGGTGACCTCTTCGTCGGCGGCAAGGTCAACCTGCTGTCGCAGGCCAAGGGCGCGCCGGTGGCGATGGCCCTGAAGGCCATGGTCAAGCTCCCCACCGGCTCGGCCGACAAGGGCACGAGTTCCGGCCAGGCGGACTTCTTCGTCGACTACATCGTCAGCAAGGAAGTCAACGAAAAGGTCGACATCTCGGCGTACGGCGGCTTTGCCGCCCGTGCCGATGCGGAGCGGACCGACCAGAGCAACGGGCTCCGCTACGGCGTCGGTCTCGGCTTCCCGACCCGCAGCGGTCTGAAGCTGACCGCCGAGTTGTTCGGCGAGCGCTACTTCGAGGACAGCATCACGTCGAATGGTCTCGTGGCCTTCGATGGCTCCACGAGCAACGGGACGTGGGCGCTCCGGAGCCCGCTCGACGCCGCCATCGGCGCGACGTACTTCAGCCCGAAGGGCTTCTTCGTGGGCGCCGGCGCAACCTATGCGCTGCAGCACGACTCGCGCAGCAGCCTCAACCCGCTGCAGGAAGACGAGAGCTGGGACCGCGCGAGCCTCCAGTTCCGCATCGGCTATCACCCCGGCGTCGCGACCGCGTACGTGGCCCCGCCGCCGCCCCCGCCGCCCCCGCCGCCGCCGGCGGTGGCCGAGAACCGCCCGCCGACCGTCAAGGCGCGCTGCAACCCGTGCACCGTGGAAGTCGGCAAGAGCTCGACGATCACGGCCGATGCGAGCGACCCGGACGGCGATCCGCTGACCTACAAGTGGTCCTGCCCCGCCGGCACGGTCGCCCAGCCGGGCAACCGCGAGACGCTGTGGACGGCCCCGATGCAGGAAGGTCCCGTCCCGTGCACCGTCACCGTCACCGACGGCAAGGGCGGCTCGGTGAGCGACACGGTCACCATCCAGGTCGTCAAGCCGGCCATCAAGGACTACACGTTCGAGGACGTGCACTTCGACTTCGACCGCTACACGCTGCGTCCCGAAGCCACCCGCATCCTCGACGAGGCCATCAAGGCGCTGCAGGACAACCCCGAGCTGAAGCTCGAGGTCGAAGGCCACACCTGCAACATCGGGACGGCGGAGTACAACCTCGCCCTCGGCGAGCGTCGCGCCTACTCGGTGCGTGACTACCTCGGCTCGCGCAGCATCGGTGCGGACCGCATCCGCACGGTGAGCTACGGCGAAGAGCGGCCGAAGCACGACAACAGCCGCGAGGAAACGCGCCGCCTCAACCGCCGCGCCGCCCTCACGGTCCGCGTGACGCAGTAACACCGCGCCCCGCACGAACACCTCAGAGGCCCGACCGGCACCCGCCGGTCGGGCCTTTGTCGTTGAGGCCCCGCCCCGGCGCCTGGGCCTGACGCCCTGCGTCCTCAGCCCGCTTCCCCCGCGAGGCGGTACAATCGGCGCGCTCGTGCCTACCCGCCCCGGTCAGTCAAGAACGCTCCTCGACGAATTGCTGGCCACCCACGACGCCGTGGCCGTCGAGGCGGCCATCGCGCGGTTGGCCATCATCGGGCGGCCGGCGCTGCGCCTCGTCGTGCAGCAACTCGCCACGGCCGACCCGACGCATCTGCCGCGCCTGCTGCGCGTGCTGGAGCGCATCGGCGACCCGGGCACCCTCGGCGCCATCCGCCCGCTGCTGGGTCACGCAGCCCCGGAGGTCGCCGGGGCCGCGGTGGACGCCATGGGCGCCCTGCTGGACGCACGCGAGACCGCCGTCGCGTCCGGCGCACTCGACGCCCTCACGGCCACGCTGCTGGACACGTCACGGGCCGATGTCGTTCGCGTGCGGGCCCTCGAAGCCATCGCCAGCGCGCCCGAGCGCTCCGAGACCTACGACGCGGACGTGCTCGAGCCGCTGCGCGACCAGCTGCGGCGCGATCCCTCCGCCGCCCTGCGCGACGCCGTGGCTGCGCCGCCCTCCGGCGGCGAGGACGCGGCGCCAGCCCTTGATGGCGACGCGTGCCTGGAGGCGGTCGCCGCCGGGACACTGCCGACGGCCCCGGAGGTGCTGCGCCAGGCCCTCGCGACGCACGGCCCCGACGCCCCGCTCACCATCCTCCATCGGGTCATCGAGCGCGTGCGTGCCCACGAGCGTGCGGTCGCGCCCGACCTCGTGGAAGGCTGGCGCGTCGTCCGGGCCGCAGCGCACCTCGCGCTGGCGGCGCGGGGCAGTCGCCTGGCCATCTACGATCTGAGGGAGTCGCTCGAGGTGCTCGGGGAGCAGACGCCGGTGGGCATGCTCTCGGCGCTGCAGCAGGTGGGAGAGGCGTCGGTGCTCGACGCGGTCGCCGAGGCCTGGCAGGCCTCGGACAATGCGTGGTTCAAGGGGCAGCTGACGGGCATCTTCCGCGCGGTCGTGGACCGCGAGAAGCTGACCCGCCGGCATGCCGCCGTGAAGAAGATCACGGCGCGCATGCCGGAGACGGTCGCGGCGCTGTGGGGGTGAGTCCTAGTACGCCTTGGCGAAGCAGGCCACGACGGTGGCCGGACGCCCGGTGACGAAGCAGACCTTGCCCTCGGCGGGCGGCGCCACGAACGGATAGTTGCGAATCGTCGCCTGCGTCTCGGTCTTGACCTGCGCCTCGACAGTCGCGTCGTCGCACCACGGGGCATAGACGAGTCCGGGACGGGTGCCCGCCATCAGCGCCTTGAACTCCTCGTAACTCTCCGTGTAGTGGGTGCGCTCCTCGCGCACCTGCTGCGCCTTCGCGAACAGCGACGCCTGGATGTCGGCCAGCCAGCCCTGGACGTGGGCGACCAGCCCGTCCATCGCGACGAACGCCTTCTCGCGCGTGTCACGACGGGCCAGCACGACCTGCTGCTTCTCGATGTCCTTCGGCCCGATTTCGAGTCGCACGGGGACGCCGCGCATCTCCCAGTCGGCGAACTTCCAGCCCGGCGTGTAGGCATCGCGGTCGTCGAGCATCACGCGCACCCCGGCCGCCACCAGCTGCGCCTTGATCGCCTGGGCGTGCGGAAGCACCGTCTCGCGCCAGTCGCCACGCGGGATGGGCACGATCACCACCTGGTAGGGCGCGATGTTGGGCGGCAGCACGAGCCCGCTGTCGTCACCGTGCACCATGATCAAGCCGCCGATGAGCCGCGTCGAGACGCCCCACGACGTCGTCCAGGCATGCTGCTCGACCTTGTCGCGGCCCTGGAACTTGATGTCGAAGGCCTTGGCGAAGTTCTGCCCGAGGTTGTGCGACGTGCCGGCCTGCAGCGCCCGCCCGTCGCCCATCAGCGCCTCGATGGAGTAGGTCTTGGCCGCGCCGGCGAACTTCTCGGCGTCGCTCTTCTGCCCGTCGATCACCGGCATCGCGAGCTCGGTCTCGACGAACTCCTTGTAGACACCGAGGATCTTGCGCGTCTCTTCCTCGGCCTCGGCCTCCGTCTCGTGCACGGTGTGACCTTCCTGCCAGAGGAACTCGGTCGTGCGGAGGAAGGGACGCGTCACCTTCTCCCAGCGGACGACATTGGCCCACTGGTTGATCAGGATGGGCAGGTCGCGCCACGACTGCAGCCACTTGGCGTACATCGTCCCGATGATCACCTCCGACGTCGGCCGGATGGCGAGCCGCTCCTCGAGCTTCTCCTTGCCGCCGTGCGTGACCCACGCCACCTCCGGCGCGAAGCCCTCCACGTGCTCGGCCTCCTTCATCAGGAGACTCTCGGGGATGAACAGCGGGAAGTACGCGTTGACGTGTCCGGTGGCCTTCAGGCGGGCATCCAGCAGCAACTGGATGCGCTCCCAGATCGCATAGCCGTACGGCCGGATCGTCATGCAGCCCTTGAGCCCCGGCGTGTAGTCGGCCAGTTCCGCGCGGAGCACCACGTCGAGGTACCACCGGGAGTAGTCCTCCGCCTGTGACGTGATCGCCGTGACGAACGCGTCGCCCTTGCCGCCGGACTTGCCCTGTTGCTGGCCCTTGCCCTGCTGCTGCCCTTTGCCCTGCTGCTGCTCGCTCATCGTCGTCTTGTCACTCTGCTGTGCGCTGCAGCACGTCGCTGCAGTGATGGCCCCACGTGTCGTCGTGGCGCTCGGGAAAATCCGTCCGGTAATGCCCGCCGCGGCTCTCTTCGCGCCGCAACGCCGCGCGGCTCATGAGATACGCCACGGTGACCAGACTGCGCAGCTGGGCCGAGGCCAGATCGCCGGCCGTCGATGCGACGCAGGCGGCCCGGGCCTGCGTGAACCAGGCATCGGCCGCCTGCAGCCCTTCGGGCGTGCGGACGAGCCCGAGGTCGCGCCAGGCGCGCAGGCGGACGGTGGCGACGTCGAGATCCGCCGGGGCCTCCACCGCCGGACCGGGGACCGCCGGCGCACACGCCACGAGACGGCCCGGGCCCCAGCCATCGCGCACGCGCGGGGGCTCGCCCATCACCGCGCCGGCGCGCGCCCCGAAGACGAGGCCCTCGAGCAGCGAGTTGCTCGCCAGACGGTTGGCCCCGTGCACGCCCGTACACGCCACCTCGCCTGCCGCGTAGAGCCCGGGCAGCGACGTCCGCCCATCGAGGTCGGTGACCACGCCGCCCATCACGTAATGCACCGCCGGACTGACGGGCACCGGGTCACGCGCCAGGTCGAGACCAGCCTCGCGGCACGCCTCGGAGATCTGCGGGAACCTCGCGTGGACATCCAGGTCCCGCAGATGCGCCATCGACAGGCTGATCGGCCCACCGGTCCGCTGCCGTTCGCGGACGATGGCTCGAGCGACGCGATCGCGAGGCGCCAGCTCCGCGGCCGACTCGTAGCGTCCCATGAAGGCCTCACCCGCCACGTTCAGCAGCCGCGCGCCTTCGCCACGGAGCGCCTCGGACAGCAGGAACCGCGGCCGCCCCGGGACATCGAGTACCGTCGGGTGGAACTGGACGAACTCGAGATCGGCCACCTCGGCGCCGACCTCGAACGCCATCGCCATGCCGTCGCCGGTCGTCACGGTCGGATTGGTGGTCTGCGCGAACACCTGCCCCGCGCCACCGGTCGCCAGCAACGTGGCCCGGGCCCGCACTTCGTGCCGACGGTCCTGCGCATCGCGATACGCCGCGCCGACGCACACGCCGCCCTCGCACAGCAACTCGGTGACGATGGCGTGGTCGATGATGGTGATGGCCGGCAGTGCCGCCACCTGCTCGTGCAGCACGCGACTGATTTCGCGGCCCGTCGCGTCGTCGGCATGCAGCACACGGCGCACGCTGTGGGCGGCCTCACGGGTCGGCGCCGGCCGCCCCTGGGCGTCGCGGTCGAACCGGGCGCCCCACGCGAGCAGTTCCGACACGTAGCGCGGCCCCTCGCCGACCAGTGCCCGCACGGCGTCCGGCTCGCACAACCCATCGCCCGCCGCCAGCGTGTCCTCGAGATGCAGGCGAGGCGAGTCGTCGTCGCCCATCGCGACCGCGATGCCGCCCTGGGCCCAGCCGGTGCTGCCCTGATCGGGCTCGCCCTTGGTCAGGACGCACACGGATCCCCGGCTCGCGAGCGCCAGCGCCGCGCGGAGCGCAGCAATGCCGCTGCCGAGCACCAGGAAATCAGGCTGCGTGGTCACCAGAAGGGCGTCTGCTCCTGCCCGTCGCGTCGACGCGGGCCTGTTCGGGGGACACCGGCGGCCGTGCCCGTTGCACGGCGCTCGGCCTCGGCGCCGCCGGGACCCTGCTATCCTACCACCCGCTCGGAGCCGGATTTCCCGGCTCTTTTGCCGATCATGTCCCCTCACGTCCTCGAGGTCCACACCCGGTCCGCCCAGGTGTCGCGCATCCTGATCGCCCCCGGCCTGCTGTCGTCACTCGACGCCATCGTGGCCGAGGCCTGTCCCGGCGCCTCCCGTCTCGTGGTGGTGTCGAGCCCGCAGGTGTGGGGATTGCATGGCGCCGCCGTGCGCCACGGGCTCGGCGTCGCCGACCGGGAGGAGTTCGCCCCGGTCCTCGTGCCCGACGGCGAGAAGGCCAAGACGATGGCGACGCTGGGTCGGATCCACGACGCGCTGGTCGTCCGCGGCATCGATCGCAAGGCCGTGCTGGTGGTGGTGGGCGGCGGCGTGATTGGCGACATGGCCGGCTTTGCCGCCGCCAGTTACCTGCGGGGCATCCGGCTCGTGCACGTGCCGACCACGGTGGTGGCGCAGACCGACAGTGCCATCGGGGGCAAGGTCGGGGTGAACCATCGCCTCGGCAAGAACCTGCTGGGCGCCTTCCACCAGCCGGCGCTCGTCGCCGTCGACCCGACCGTCCTCACCACGCTCAGTCGGCGCGAGTTGCGCGCCGGCCTCTACGAGGTGGTCAAGTACGGCGTCATCGCCTCCCCGTCGCTGTTCACCCGCTGCGCCGAGACGATGGATGCCCTGCTCGATGGCTCACCGTCGGCGCTGCTGCCGGTCATCACCGACTGCTGCGCCATCAAGGCGGACGTGGTGACCAAGGACGAGCGCGAGGATGGGCTTCGACGCATCCTCAACTTCGGCCACACCATCGGTCACGCCCTCGAGGCGGTGACCAACTACCGGCTCCTGCGTCATGGGGAAGCCGTCGCCTACGGCATGAAGGCGGCGTCGGCGATCGCGGTGGCCCGCGGTACGTGGTCGGCGACCGAGCATGCCGAGCTGGTGCGTCTGCTGGACCACATGGGGCCGCTGCCGGCCATCGGCGGCCTCGATGTGGACGCCATCCTGGCGGCCACGCGGCGCGACAAGAAGGTCGTCGCAGGCACCCTGCATTTCGTGCTGCCGACCCGCATCGGCGACACCACCATCGCCACCGATGTCGACGAACCGCAGGTGCGCGTGGGCCTGGCCGAGATCGGCCTGGCCTGACCTGACCGGGCCTACGCGTGCGCGCCTCGCGGCGCCAGCTTGAAGTCGCGGATGCGGGCCAGCAGCAGCCGGGGCGGGATCTGCAGCGCCGCCGACGCCTTCGCGTGATCCCAGCGCGCCTCGTCCAGCGCCTCCTGGATCTTGCGCCGCTCGACTTCCATCAGCACACGGCGCGAGGCTTCCGGCAGCGTCCCCGAGAGATCGATCTCCTCCCAGGGATCGCGAGGTGCGGGCGTGTCGCGGGAAATCTCGCCGGCCCCGAGATGCAGGTGCTGGGCATGCACCGTGTCGCCATCGGCCAGGATGACGGCGCGCTCGATGCAGTTCTGGAGTTCGCGGACGTTCCCGGGCCACGCATGCCCCTCGAGGGCGGCCGTGGCCGACGACGAGAGGTGTGGCGGGCGCTTGTTCTGCTCCCTCGCGAACCGCTCGATGAAGTGGCGCGCGAGCAGGGGGACGTCGGACCCGCGTTCGCGCAGCGGCGGAATCGTGATCGGGAACACCGAGAGCCGGAAGAAGAGGTCCTCCCGGAAGGTCCGCGCGGCCACCGACGCACGAAGGTCGCGGTTGCTGGCGGCCACGAGCCTGACGTCGACATGCAAGGTGGTGTTGCTGCCGACCCGCTCGAAGCTGCGCTCCTCGAGGACGCGCAAGACCTTGGCCTGCAGGTTCACCGGCATCTCGCCGATCTCGTCGAGGAACAGGGTGCCGCCGTGCGCGACTTCGAACTTGCCGGGTTTGCGGGCGTTGGCGCCGGTGAACGCCCCTTTCTCGTGGCCGAAGAGTTCGGTCTCGAGCAGGGTCTCGGGAATCGCCGCGCAGTTGATGGCGACGAAGGGCCCGGTCGCACGGTCGCTGTGCGCGTGCAGTGCCCGCGCGAACAACTCCTTGCCCGTGCCGCTCTCGCCCCCGAGCAGGACGGTGGTGTCGGTCGGTGCCACCCGGCGAAGCGCGCGCAGTACCTCGAGCAGTACCGGATGCTCGCCGATGATGGTCGGGGCCCCGTGCCGCGCGCCGAGGGCTTCCTTGAGCAGCAGGTTCTCGGTGGCGAGGCGCCGTTGTTCGATGGCGCGGCTGACCGTCAGCACGAGGTGCTCGTGGTCGATGGGCTTGGTCAGGTAGTCGAGCGCGCCCTCGCGCATGGCCGCGACGGCCTCGTCGATGGCGCCGTAGCCGGTCATCAAGAGGACCGGCAAGGCCGGGTCGAGTTCCTTCGCCGCCCGGAGCACACCGAGCCCGTCGCCGGTCGGCAGTCGCAGGTCCGAGAGCACCAGCGAGGGCCGATGCAGACGCAACGCCTCGGCGGCGGCCGGTTCATCGGCGGCTTCGACGACGCGATACCCGTGTCGCGCCAGCACGGTGGCGAGCACGTATCGCAGGTCGTCGTTGTCGTCGACGAGGAGCACGTCGGGCGATTCGCGCAGCGAAGCGGCCATCGGTCGGGGTGTCTCGGTCGTCGCCGGGCTCACGGGCCTGCGGTGACCCGCCAGCCTGGTCGTGGTCCGACTCGGCCAGTCTACTGGATCCACCCGGGCGGGACACCGGAGGCGCGGGCCTCCTGCGCGAGCGCCTCGCGATCGGCCGTCGCCGCGGCGGCCTTCTCTTCGGCCTTCGCAATCTGCGCGCGCATCTCGACGCGCTCGGCCTCGGCGCGGGCGGCCGCTGACGGGTCGCTGGCCTGCGCCTCGAGCGAGAGCCGGTCGGACAGCGCCTTGAGCTGCCGCACCTCGTTCTTCGCGGCCGCCAACGCCGTGTTCACCCGCTCGGCCCTGGCGCGCCACCCAGCCTCATCGTCTGTCGGCGCGCGCTCGGCCTTGGCGGCCCCGTCAGGCGTGCCTGCCGCCGCGCTCGCGGCGTCGCCGGGCGCTCCGGCTCCGGCAGCACCAGCCCCGGCAGCACCGGCGAGCGTCGCTGCAGGGGCGTCGGCGGCGGGGGCCGGCGCCTCGTCGCCCGCTGATGTCGTGTCGCGGGCGGGGGCCAGGACTGCCGAGGGCGGCAGATCCGCATTGGTGAAGACCTTGCTGCCCGCCTTGACCTGCTCCCGGCGCGCCGCCTCCTGACGCGCGACATCGCCGAGCGACTGCGCCGTCGCCGGTCCTGCCATCACGCCCACGAGAATGCCGGCCAGTACGCCGGCGATCCGTCCAGTCATCGCACGCCTCCTGTGTCACCGGGGCGAGCCGTGCCCCGGGCAGTCCTTCCACGGATGATCGGCCAAAATCGCCACGGGTTGAGTCACCACCCCGGCGAGGCCCTCCACGCGGCCAGCTCGACGGGGGCGCCCGGCGCCTGACGCACCACGGTGGCACTCACGGCGCCCCGCGCGTCGCCGGCCACCCGGGCCACCGAGGCGAGCAGGAGGCGTTGATTCGTGCTGACGAGGGGCTGGCCGTCGCCCTCCGGTTCGTCGGCCACCCAGACAGCCACCGCGGGCACCGCGCCGCGCCCCGCCCAGTGCCCGAGGACGCCCGGACCATGACACACCCACAGCAGTTGCCACTGTGGCGTATCCGCCGCCCACCGACTGCCCGCATCCACCTCGGCCTGCAGCCAGGCCCGCTCGGTCGGCTCGTCCAGCGAGGCCAGCGCCGCCGGCACGCCCGGACAGGCCACGGGTGGCGCGAGGGCGGCGACCTGCGTCCAGTCGACCTGGTCTCCGAGCGCTGCGGCTGCGGCCTGGAGAGCGGCATCCGCGACCAGCACGCCGGTGGTCGCGTCCTCCTGCGCCGACGCCAACGCCAGGTCCGTGCGCACGTGGCCGACGAGCCACCCGGTCACGCCCACCAGGAAGGCGGCCAACAGCAACACGCCCGGCAAGGCGATCCCTCGATCACTGCGCGCGTGAGAGATTCGGCGCGGCCACGAACACGTCGAGTTCCACATCACGCACCTCCTGTCCGGCCCGGCGTGCCTCGCCGGGCTGCGCAAACCACTCGACCGACGCCCCGCGCACGGCCGCGGACGAGGCCTGCAGACGCAGGGCGACGCGGACTGCCGTCACCCGCAACAGGTCGGCGTCGAAGCGCCACCGGCCCGATCCACACCACGGCCCGTCGATGAAGTCCGCCGCGGTCAGTTCCACCGGCGGGCCAGGCACTGGGCCCAGCAGCCCGAGCTTCGGCAGGCCATCGGCGGCGACGGCGCAGGTGTCCACGCCCGGCACGGCCGGCCACCTCGGTGCCGCCGCATTGCCGTAGTACCTCACCCGCATCCCCACCACATCGTCTGTGACCGGTTGCCAGGTCCCGTCATCGTCTGCACGCCGCAGTTGACGACGAGCGGCGTCGAGGCTGAGGGTCCGGGCAGTGAGCGCCGCGGCGGTGGCGGGCAGGTCGATGGTCTGGTCAGGCGGCGTTGCCAGCGTGAGCAGCAGGCCCTGCACGTCGGCGAGGCTGGTGACCACCATCGCGCCGTTCCGGCCATGGACGAGAACGAGGTCCCGCGGCCGGAAGCCGCAGGAGGGATGCGTGCCGCACGCCGGATGCCAGACGATCGAGACCGTCTGGGTCCCTGCGGCGATGGCGCTGGCGACCGGTGCCTGCGCCGCACGGGCCTCGACCTGCCAGAGCGACAGGCGATCCGCCCATGCCGTGTCGGGCGCGTCGGCGCCAACGAGGACACGGCGGGGCCACACGGCGGGGACGGCCTGCGGCAGGGGCCCGTGGCCCACCAGGTCGGCGCCAGCGCCGGCGCTGCCGATGAGGCCGGCAAGCACGACTTCGGTGGCACGCGCCCGCTGCTGCAGGTCCGTGGCCTCGGGCACGGCGCGCGCCACGTCGAGGACCGGCGGCAGCGCCATCCCCACGGCCGCGATCGTCGCCAGCGCCACACAGGTGGCCACGAGGAGATCGAGCAGCGTCAGGCCGGCGCGGTCTGTCCAGCGTGGCGGATCGGACTCCGGCATGAAGACGACACTCATGGCGTGACGCCCCAAGGGCACTGGATGCCACCCGCCAGCGACGTGCGATGACCGACGGACGGACCGAGCGGCACGACCTCGACCCACAGGCGCACGCACGTGTCCTGCCCGGTCGCCAGGATGGCCCACCGCCGGCGATAGCGTGCCCGCGCCGGGGGCATGGCGCCTCCGCCCTGCCAGGCGCCGTGTGCGTCCAGCCAGTCCACCCACAGCGGGGCCGAGGCCTGAAGAGGCCCCAGGCCAGACGCCGTCAGCCCTGGCCCGCCCACGCCGAACGGACTCGCGTCGTCGAGCCTCGACATCTGGTCGACCAGCACGCCGGCGGGCGTGCGGACGTGCGTGAGCGCCTGCAGGTGCGCGAGGCGCTGTCGCGCGAGGTGTGCGGCCATCAGGTCCCCCCGCGAGGCCGCGGTGCCAGAGACCGAGGCGGTGACCAGCGGCAGGATGGCGGTGAGGACCGTGGCCAGCAGACCGGCGGCCACGACGGCTTCCAGCAGCGACGATCCGCGGGTGGCGTGGAGCACTCGTGCAGACATGCCTGCCATGCAGGCAAGCGCCACGCCAGCGCCACACAGGCGCCAGGACACGCGATTTCAGGCGGGAGTCCCGCGCGGATGGCGAAAAGCGCGATCGAGGCGCTTCAGGCACACGGCAACTTCTGCCACCGCCCCCCTGGGGCATGTGGAGGACGATGCTTACGCGACGCGCTCGACGTGGACCAGGTAGAGCACCCCGTCGACATCGCCGTCGGCAGCCCGCAGCGGCAGCGCCGTGACGGGGACGGCGGCCCCCGGGGCGCCTGGCCCGACCAGGGACACGTCGCGACGCGCATCGGCCTCGAGGCAGGCCTGGGCGACGGCGCGCAGGGGCTCCGTGCCGTCGAGCGTCCAGAGGACCTGCCCTTCGACCGAGTCGTGAAGGCCGAGCCAGCGGAGGGCTTCGCCGTTGGCGACGCGGAGGTTGCCGTCACGGCCGAGGACGAACAGCCCGTGTGGCAGGCTCTCGACCACCTGTCGGAGGAACTCGTCGAGGGCCTCGTACCGCGCCTGATTGGCGAGTTCCTGCCCGCGCATGCGCGTGAGGGCATCGGTCATGGCCGACGCGAGGCCCGTCTCACCGGTGCGTCCCCGGAAGCGCGCCGTCTCGAGCTGCTCCTGCCGCCTCGATGCCCGGCGCATCGAGTACGCCAGGACGAAGCAGAACAGCACGAGGGGGCCTACCAGCCACATGAAGGTCACGATCGGCATCAGCGATAGAACCCAAGATACCAGTCCACGACGGGTTGTCCCACCAGCGAGGCCGCCAGGGCGGCCGGCGCCAGGAACGAGCCGAACGGCAGCGCCGTGGTGCGGGCGTCCGCCTTGAAGGCCAGCAGCACCGCGCCGAGCAGTCCGCCGGCGATCGACGACCACACCAGCGTCAGGAGCATGAGGGGCCAGCCCAGCACGGCGCCGATCATCGCCAGCATCTTCACGTCACCCATCCCCATCCCTTCGACGCCGCGCAGCCGCTCGTAGGCCGCGCCCGTGGCCCAGAGCACACCGCCGCCCAGCAGGACGCCGATGACGGCCGAGCGCAGGCCCGGCGGCACGAACGCGGCGGCCACCAGACCCGCGACCGTGCCGCCGACCGTCAGTTCGTTGGGCAGGATCCGGCAGTCGAGATCGGTGAAGAACAGGACGAGCAGCGCCGAGGCGAAGGCGATCCGCACGAACAGCAGGGGTTCGAGCGGGAAGAGCAGCCCGTGGAGAACCCAGAGCCCGGCATTGAGCAGTTCGACCGCGGGGTAGCGCCAGGCGATCGGCGCCCGGCAGAACGCGCACCGCCCGCCGAGCAGCAGCCAGCTGATCACCGGCACGTTGTGATACCAGCGGAGGGGATGCTCGCAGCTCGGGCAGTGCGACGCCGGGAAGACGACGGAGCGATCACGCGGCAACCGGTAGATGCAGACGTTGAGGAAGCTGCCCACCAGCAGGCCCAGCACCCCGAGAACGACGAGCAGGCCGAGGTCCGGGCTCATCGCGGCTCCCGGGCCAGGCCGGGCAGGCCCCGCGGTTCGGTGGGCAGGGGCCAGAGCGTCGAGCGACGGTCGAGGTCGACCCGGCCCGTGTTGATGTCAATCACGTAAGGTACTCCTGTCGGATCGATCGGCACGCCGGACAGCAGTCCGGCCTGCAGCAGCTGCGCCCACGACCACGGCGCCGACAGCCCGGACAGGCGACCGCGCGCCACGACGGCCTGCAACTGGTCGAGGTGATCGAGGGCATCGAGCTGCGTGAGGCGCCGCTGCGCGTCGCGCCGCAGCCAGTCGTTCTCGGCGGTCTGCGACAGTGACCGCCACAGCAGCCGTGAGGTCTGGCGATCGCCGCCTTCGCTGAGCGTCACGGCCGCGAGCGATCGCATCCACCACGGCGCGCCCTCGATCGCCGCGCCCTTCGAGAAGGCGTCGGCGGCCCTGTCGTACTCGCCCGTCCACCAGTAGTGCACGAAGCCGATGTCCTGGAAGTACTGCCAGCGGTCTGGCGTCGCGGCGACGCCCTTCTCCAGCAACCGCACGGCCAGATCGGGTCGGCCCGGCCCGCCTGGGGGCGACTCGGAGAGGAAGATCGCGCCGAACCGGTACGCCACGACGAACCTGGGGTCCAGCGACGTCGCCAGGTCGAGGAACGGATACAGGTTCTCGAAGGTGCGCGGCCCCGACGTCTGCAGGCGTGTGGCCCCGAAGTGCTGCAGCGCGCGCAGCCAGTACAGGTCGGCCGCCAGCATGTCGAACGACAGCACGGCCCGGCGGGCCACGGTCGGCGACTGCAGGTAGAGCACGGCCGGCAGGTCGCGGACGGGCCGCTGCGACAGCGACGCCATCTGGAAGCCGGTGGCCGCGACCAGCAGGGCCGCGGCGGCCAGCAGCCACGGCAGCCGTCCGCCACGCGCGCGCGCCCGGAGACCGCTCACTTGAAGTCCCGTCGCTGGAAGATGGCCACGGCGATGAGCCACATCGCCGCGCCGTACGCCGCGCCGTAGCCGACGGCGGCCACGACCTGCCCGGCCGGGACCGGCAGGCCGTGGACCACCTCGGCCTTGACGTCGAAGAGGGCGAGGTTGGGCAGCACCCACGACACCAGGCGCGCCACCCAAACCGTCGTGCCCGAGGCGCCAATCTGCTCCACGGTGCGCAAGTCGCCGACGAAGTGTCCGGCCACCCAGATCGCCGTCGTGAACGTCGCCGACAGGAGCGCCGACGAATAGGTCGAGAACAGCAGCGCCACGCCGGTGACCACGGCCAGTTCGACGTAGATCAACCCCAGCGCGATGAGCAGTCGTGGATCCAGGGCGGGTGCGGTCCACGTGGCCTGCACGCCGGCGGGCGTCACCGACTGGTAGACGGCCAGCACGGCGAACAGGGCCACCGCCATCACCGTGATGTTGACGCCGAGCGTGAGCAGCAACCCGACGTACTTGCCGAGCAGGAAGACCGGGCGACTCACCGGCTTGGCGAGCGTCGCGTGCACGCTGCGCCGCTCGACCTCGCGGGCCACCAGCTGGATGCCGAGGAACACCGCAATCCCCACACCGAAGAGCAGCGACGCGGCCAGGCCGAGATCCTTGATGATCTTGACGTCCTGCCCGGCGGCGAGCTGCCCGATGATCAGCGACGTCCCCACCAGCAGCACGGCGAAGAGCAGCAGGTTGTAGAAGACGCGATCGCGCACGGCCTCGCGAAACGTGTTGAGGGCCACGGCACGCAGCAGTCCCATGGTCATGCGCCTCCCGTCGTCCCCGGGACGTCGCGGCGCTTGCCTTCGACGTGCTTCAGGAAGACGTCCTCGAGGGTCTCGCGCACCGGCTGCAGGGCCAGCACGCGGGCGCCGGCGCCGTTGGCCCACTGCAGCAGCGGCTCCGGGGGCTGCGTGCCCGGCAGGTGCACCTGCACCCGTCCCGGCGACAGCGTCGTCATCGTCGCGCCCGTCTCGCGGAGGCGATGCTCGAGCGTGGCATCGACGCCGTCGAGCAGGAGTTCCCAGGCTCGGACCGAGAACTGGACCAGGTCCGTCATGCTGCCGAGCGCCTGGAGCCGACCGGCGGCGAGGATGGCCACACGACTGCACAGCGTCTCGGCGTCCGACAGGATGTGGCTGCTGAAGAGCACGGTCTTGCCCTCATCGCGCAGCGAGAGGATCAGGGCCCGCACGTCGCGTCGGCCGATCGGATCGAGGCCCGACATGGGCTCGTCGAGAATGACGAGGTCGGGGTCCTGCACGAGCGCCTGGGCGACGCCGAGCCGCTGCACCATGCCCTTGGAGTAGCGGCGGATGGCCAGGCGGCGTTCCGCACCGAGGCCGACGCGATCCAGGAGCGCGGTGCCGCGACGGCGGGCCTCCGAGGCGCGCAGGCCGCACAGCTGCCCGAAGTAGGTCAGCAACTCCTCACCGGTCAGGTAGTCGTAGAAGACCGGATTCTCCGGCAGGAACCCCACCCGCTCGCGCGAGGCGACGCTCGACACGGGGCGGCCGAAGATGTGCGCCGTGCCGGACGTCGGGGTGACGAGTCCGAGCAGCAACTTGAGCGTGGTGCTCTTGCCGGCGCCGTTGGGTCCGAGGCATCCGAAGACTTCGCCCGGGGCGACCTCGAGGCTGAGGGCGTCCAGGGCGCGGTAGGGACGCGGTCGCCAGAATCCGACCGGGTAGTCCTTCGTGAGGCGATCGACGACGATGACCGGTTCCGTCATGTGTGCCAGCAGGGCCCGGCGGCACGGAGCCAGGCGCCTGCGTTATCGGCCGCCGACGCGGATCACTTGACGGCGGGGGCCGCGACCTTCTCGAGCTCGTACTCGAGGATGTAGTCGAGCACCTGCGGCGCGATCCCGCCGGGGATGCGCACCCCGTTGATGAAGAACGTCGGGGTGGACTGCACGCCGAGGCTCGCGCCGAGGGCGGTGTCGCTCTTGACGCCCGGGAGCGTCGCGGCGTAGCGGGCGTCGAAATCGCCGATCCCGGCGACCTCCTGCAGGCCGGCCTTCACCGAGGAGGGCGACAGCGTGGACTGGTTGGCGAACAGCCAGCGCTCGAACTCCTTCGACTTGCCCACCGTGCGGGCCATGCGGACGCCGGCCGCGGCCTCGCAGGCCGCCTGATGCTGGCCCGTGGGGGCACTGGCGTTGCACTCGCCTTCGAGCGGGAAATCACGGGAGATGTACTTCACCTTGCCCGGCGCCTTCTGGGCCCACTTCTCCCAGATGGGCTCGTACAGCTCGAAGGTCTGCCGACACGGCGGGCACTGGTAGTCGTTGAACTTGACGACCACGACGGCGGCGCCCTCGGCGTCGGCGGGGACGATCATGCGCGGCTGCTGATCGAACGACGCCCGGAGCTGGGCCTTCTGCTCGTCGGTCAGGGGCGGCTCGACCGGGGCCTGGGCCCGCGCCGTGCCGGTGGCGGTCGGGGACGCCGCGGTCTCGGGATCGTGGGGGAAGAAAGCGGCGGACGCGACGGTGCCCCCGAGCACGAAGGCGATGACGGCCAGGGCCATCGGGTTGGCGCCGAGGCGGCGCAGGTCTCTCGACAGGCGGTCGGGCACGTCAATCATCGGAACGGTCGCCGCGGCACCGGCAATGAAGAACAGGCCGACGACCGCCGCATAGGTCGTCAGGCACAGGAGGCACAACGTGCCCAGGACGAAGATCGTCGCCCACGCGAGATAGAGGACGAAGGCCAGCCCGATGACCGAGGCCGCGAGCAGATAGCTGGCCAGTGTCTCGAGGCGGCGGCCGAGGGTCAGCAGCGCGAGCAGCGCGGCGAAGTAGCCGGCACCGAGGATCGAGACGGGAGCGCCCAACAGGCGGCCGTACGCGCTCTGGTAGGCCTGCGTGCAGCTCCACGTCGCGTTGACGTCGCAGAAGCTCTCGTACCCCGGCGTCGTGGCCAGCTGGAAGTGCACGACGGCCGCCGCGAGGGAGGCGACCAGACCGACGAGAACGCAGACGAGAGCGGCAGTGTGGGCGCGCGAAGACATGGGATCGGCTGGATCCTAGCACGCTCGCCCGAGCGATTCGGGCGGTCGCGCGCGTCCCTCGGCGACGGCCGCCGAGGGCCTCAGTGCGCGTCGAGCGGCGAGATCGTCGCCGCTGGTGCGAAGGGCTCCGGCGGCGCGACGCCCGTGGTGTCCTGCCAGATGGTGCCGACGTGGTTGGTGGCGAACCCGCGGCGGCCCGAGTTGGCGGCCAGCGGCTCCCCCCGGAAGTAATACCCCGTCTGTGTCGGCTGTCCGGTGCAGTCCGCGGGGGCCGCGTTGGAGCCGAGGGCGGCGACGAGCTGGAAGTTGTAGCCGCTCTTGGGGGTGATGTCGAGATTGGGCGAGGCGAACTGCTCGGTGACCAGGGTGTTCAGCGACGTCGTGTAGCCACCGTTGCCGCACACGTTGGAGAACGTGGTCTGGGCACTGACGAGGGTGCGCAGCGACTGAATCGCCGAAGCCTCGTTGGCCGACGAGCGGGCCGCGATGAGGAAGGGCGCGGCCATGGCCGACAGGATGCCGATGAGGGCAACGACAATCAGCAGTTCGATGAGCGTGAATCCTCGGGTGCGACGAGCGGCATGCATGGGACAGAGCCCTCCTGGCGTCATGCTCGTTTTCAAAGCAAGAAGTACGCCAAGGACGAGCCGCCTCGCGCTGATGCAGGCGCGCATTCGCCGCCGTCCCTGCCGCAGATGCGGCGCCCTCAAACGCCAGAAGGCCGGCGCAAGGCCGGCCTTCTGGTCCATCCGAGGGGGCGTCCCGTGTTACTCGACCGGGGTCACCGTGCCGCCAACCGCGAAGCCTTCCGCGATGGCCGCGCCCGACGTGTCCTGGAACACCGTGCCGCGCTCGTCGGTCCCGAAGGAGCGCTGACCGGTCGAGCCGACCTGCTGCGGAATCGCGAGGGCGTAGTAGCCGGACCACGCCGCGGTACCCGAGTTGTTGCAGGTGTTGGCCGCGAGCGTCACCTGGACACCGGCTGCCGAGCCCTGCAGACCGACGTCATAGCCGCTCTTGCCCGAGCTGTTGGGCAGGGCACCGATGGCACCGCCCGCGGCGTTGTTGGCCGGGTCGAGGTCGGGGCTGATGAAGGCCGCCGTGCTGCCCACCGGGGCCAGCACCAGGTCGTTCAGGTCCTGCGCGAAGCCGCCGGCCGCGCAGCTGGCGGCGTAGGTGGCCTGGCCGCTGTTGATCGAGCGCAGCGAGCCGATGGCCGAGGCCTCGTTGCCCGACATGCGGGCGCGCAGCAGGCCCGGGATGGCGATGGCGGCGATGATGCCGATGATGGCAACGACGATGAGCAGTTCGATGAGCGTGAAGCCCTTGGTGTTCCGAATCTTCATGATGTCCTGTCTCCTCTGAGCGTCCTGCGTGTGGCCCGTGTGTGGAGGTCGCAACCCGCTTCCCCCGTAACCTGCGTGCCATTCCCTATAGCAAGCGCGGTGCCACTCGTGCCCAAACGCGCGGATCGGCCCAGACCGGCCGAAAACCACTCAATCTGACGATAGTCAGGGTCGGCTGGCCGTCAACGGCCCTCACCAGTATCGGTGAACCGGTGACGAATCCTGTCAGGAGCGACAACTCACGGTCCCTGGAGTGCCGGAAGTTGTCAGCCAGGAGAGCGACGGAGGAGGACGGAGGACCGAGGAAAGAGGACGGAGGTAGGAGAGAGGGCGGAGGACCGAGGATCGAGGAGGGAGGACGGAGGTAGGAGAGAGGACGGAGGACCGAGAAGGGGGGGCGGAGGTAGGAGCGAGGAGGGGGGGCGGGCGAGGACGGCGGACGAGAAACGGCGACTCCCGACTCCCGACTCGGTTGCCGACTCCCGGTTCCCGGTTCCCGGTTCCCGCCCCTAGAGGTTGTACTTCTTGGCGTAGTACCGGAAGCTGCGGAAGCTCATGCCGAGCAGTTCGGCGGCGCGCATCTTGACGCCGTCGGCGCGGCGCAGCGCCTCGGCGAGGTACTCGCGTTCGATGTCCTGGACGTGGCGTTCCAGATCGAACCCCTGGGCCGGGAACGCCGTCGCGGTCGACGACGAGCCGGTGGGAGTGGGGCCAGCCACCAGGGTCATCGGGGGCGCACTGGCTGGCGCGACGTGCTGGATGTGGTCCGGCAGGCTGGCCAGCGTGATCGACGCACTGGGTTCGAGGGCCACGGCGCGCTCGATGACGTTCTCGAGTTCGCGGATGTTGCCGGGCCACGCGTGGCGCAGCAGGGCCTCGAGCGCATCGGCCGACAGTTCGGCGCCGGGCCGGCGCATCTCCCGCGCGAAGCGCTGCACGAAATGGCGCGCGAGCACGGGGATGTCCTCGCGACGTTCGCGCAGGGCCGGCAGCGCCACCGGGATCACGTTGACGCGATAGTACAGATCCTCGCGGAACGTGCCCTCGGCCACCATCTTCGACAGATCGCGGTTGGTGGCGGCGATGATGCGGATGTCGGCGGCGAGTTCCTCGTGGCCGCCGACGCGACGGAAGCGTCGCTCCTGCAGCACCCGCAGCAGCTTGACCTGCATCAGCGGACTCATCTCGCCGAGTTCGTCGAGGAAGATCGTCCCCTTGTCGGCCTGCTCGATGAGGCCCCGCGTCGTGTGCATGGCGCCCGTGAAGGCGCCCTTCTCGTGCCCGAACAGCTCGGACTCCAGCAGGGTCTCGGTGAGCGCGCCGCAATTCATGGCCACGAATGGCCGCTCGGCACGCTGCGACAGCCGGTGAATCGCCCGCGCCGCCATCTCCTTGCCCGTGCCGGACTCACCGGTCACCAGCACGGTGCTCGACGTCCCGGCAATGGCCTCGATGAGGGCGAAGACGCGCTGCATGGCCGGGCCGCGCCCGATCATCGAGTCGCACGCGTGCGGGCGCCCGTCGTCGGCCCCGGTGGCGACGTCGCCTGGCGCCGGCGCGAGGTCGCGCAGGTGGCGACGCTCCAGCGCCTGGGCGATCACGCGCTTCATCTCGTCGATGTCGAAGGGCTTGCTGACGTAGTCGAGCGCGCCGGATCGCAGCGCCTCGATCGCGGTCTGCGTCGAGGAGAAGGCCGTCATCAGGATGCCCGGCAGGTCCGGCTGCAATCCCTTGGCCTCGCGCAGGACATCGATGCCGCTGCAGTCGGGCATGCGGATGTCGGAGATCAGCAGGTCGAACGGTCGCTGGCGCAGCGCGGCGATGGCCTGCGCCCCGTTGGCCGCCGCCACCACCTCGTGCCCCTCGTGCGTGAGCATGATCGCGAGGAACTCGCGCATCGACCGCTCGTCGTCGACGACGAGGATGCGGGAGGGTGTGGGCGTCAGGACCTGCGGTGCCGGGGCGGCCATGTCTCAGGCACTCCTGAGGATGGGCACGATCTGGGGACGCGCGACCGGCGCCGGCAGCGACACCGTCACTTCGGTGCCTGCCCCGGGTGTCGACCGCACACTGACGCGACCGCCGTGATCGGTGACGATGCGGCGGACGATCGCCAGGCCGAGACCGCTGCCCTGCCGGAAGCCGCTCTGGAACGGCTGGAACATGCGCTCGATGTCGGCCGGCGCCATGCCGACCCCTTCGTCACGCACCGACACCTGCAGCGACGCACCGCCCGAGTCCGGCACGGCCACCACGCCGAGATGGAGCACGCCCCCCTCCGGCATCGCCTTGATGCCGTTGGTGGCGAGGTTCCACAGCACCTGGCGCAGCTGCGCCTCGTCCACGTCGTGGAAGACCGGTGCGGGCGCATCGACGCGAATGGTGACGACCCCGGGCCCCTGCGCCTGCTGCTGCAGCAACGCCCCGACCTCGGTGACGAGGCAGGCCACGTCCACCCGCGAGCGGCTGACGCGCTGCGGTCCGGCATACGACAGGAAGTTCTTGATGATGTCGTTGAGGCGCTGCGACTCGCGCATGACGATGTCCAGCAGCGTCGCCTGGTCGTCGCGCAGCGTCAGCTCGTGACGCAGCAACTGGATGGACCCGCTCATCGACGCCAGCGGATTGCGGATCTCGTGCGCGATGCCGGCCGCCATCTCGCCGACGGCGGCAAGACGCTCCTGCCGCTGCCGCTCCGCCTCGCGCTGCTTGATCAGCGTGAGGTCCTGGAAGGTGACCAGCTGCCCCGCACGCTGCCCCCCGCCGCCGAGCAGCGGGGCCACCGTGGCGCCGAGTTCGATCACGCTGCCATCGACGCGCGTGAACGAGCACTCGAGACGAACCGGGATCCCACCGTCGGACTCGCCCGCCGGCAGCGGCAGGACGCGGTCGACAGGCTCGCCGAGGACATCCTCGGCGCGTCGGCCGGTGATGGTCTCGGCGGTCCTGTTGAAGAGGACGACGCCACCGTGCGCGTCGGTGACGATCAGCCCGCCGGTCATGCTGTCGATGACGCGCTGGCTCAGCGTGGTGAGATCGGCAAGGCTCGTGGTCGCTCGCGCCAGGTCGGCGCCGGTGCGACTGAGCGACTCGGACAGATGCCCCACCAGCAGGGCCGTGGCCACGAAGCCGCCGACGTTGGCGGCCAGCGTATAGGCCGTCAGTGGGAGCGGCGGCAACAGCGCGACCTGCAGCGGATCACGGAGCGCCGTCGGTGCGGGCAGCCAGCCGTACTGCACGGCCGACAGCACCACGACCCCGGTGCCGAGCACGCCGGCCGCACGCATGCCGGCACGCCGGCCACCGAGCACGCTGGCGGCCAGCACGGGCAGGAGCATCAGGGGCGTGTAGGCGCTCAGCAGGCCCCCCGTGCTCCAGACCACCGCCAGCACCACGAGGGCATCGGCGAGGAACTGCAGGGTGAGGCCCCGCGGCGACAGCCGGGGCCCGAGCAACAGCCCGAGCGCACTGTTGGCGAGGGGCGCCAGCGGCAACAGCGCCAGCCAGGCAGCCTGCGAGAGTTGGCCCTGCCCGGCGGTGAAGGCCGCCAGGGGCGCCAGCAGCGCCACCGCCACGAGGGCGCGAAGCCCGGCCAGCCAGACGAGGGCCGGCCCCCCTGGCCGCGGTGGCCAGGGCGCCGGGGTACCAGGTGGGACGGGCACCATCTGCGGCATCGCCATCGCTAGGTCAGCTGCGAGATGAGGTCGAAGATCGGCAGGTACATCGAGATGACGATGCCACCGACGATGACGCCGAGGAACGAGATCATGATCGGCTCGAGCAGCGTCAGCAGGCCGGCCACGGCGGTGTCGACCTCGTCTTCGTAGAAGTCGGCGATCTTGGCCAGCATCATGTCGAGTGCACCGGTCGCCTCACCGACGCCGATCATCTGCGTGACCATCGGCGGGAACACCTTGGTGTCCTGCAGGGGCTTGGACACCGTCTCGCCGCGCTCGATGCTCGAGCGGGTCTCCATGATGGCGTCCTCGATGATGGCGTTGCCGGCGGTCTTGGCCGTGATCTCGAGGCCATCGAGCAGCGGCACGCCGGAGCTGATCAGCGTCGACAGCGTGCGACAGAAGCGCGCCACGGCCACCTTGCGGAGGATCAGGCCGAGGATGGGCGCCCGCAGCAGCAGCCCGTCGATGACATGCCGTCCCTGGTTGGTCTTGTAGTACGTGCGCACCGCGAAGATGACCGCGGCGATGGCCATGATGATGATCGGACCGTAGGTGACCAGCCCGTTGCTCATCGCGATGACGATGCGGGTCGGCAGCGGCAGCTTGGCGCCGAGACCGGCGAACATCTGCGCGAAGGTCGGGATGACCTTCCACAGGATCACCGACACCACGAGTGCGGCGATGACGATGACCGCGACCGGGTAGATCATCGCCGACTTGACCTGCGAGATCAGCTTGACGTTCTTCTCGATGTAGGTCGCCAGCCGCTTCAGAATCGTGTCGAGGATGCCGCCGGCCTCGCCCGCCTGGATCATGTTGGTGAACAGGGCGTCGAACGTGCGCGGATGCTTGCGCATCGCGTCGGCCAGCGACATGCCGCTCTCGACGTCCTCGCGGGTCTTGAGGATGGTGGCGGCGAACTTCGGGTTCGGCTCCTGCCGCCCGAGGATGTCGAGGCACTGCACCAGCGGCAGGCCGGCATCGATCATCACGCTGAACTGACGCGTGAAGATGGCCAGGCTCTTGGCCGGCACCTTGCCCCCGGGCTTGGCCGCGGCCTTGGCGGCCTTGGCCTTGACCGGGTCGATGCGCGTGATCAGGATCTGCTCGCGGCGCAGCGAGGCGACTGCCGCCTCGAGCGAATCGGCCTGCCGCTCGCCGCTGACGGTCTCACCCGCGCGGGTCCGTCCGGAAAATGCAAAAGCCTGCATCACGTCATCCTTCACAGTGGGCCGTGGGCCTTGGGCCGTGGGCCTTCGTCAACACACCGATCGTCCTGAACCCCGAGACTTGAGACTTGAGCCCTGAGACCTATCGCCGCACCGGCACACCGGCCGAGGCGCGATTCAGCCCGGCACCGGGCACGATGCCGCTGCCGCGCGCGATCATCTCCTGCAGTTCTTCCTTCATCGAGGACGCCAGCATCGCGGTCTCGAGCGAGATCTGCCGCGACATGTACAGCGACGCCAGACTCTGGTTCATCGTCTGCATGCCGAACTTCTCCTGGCCGGCCTGCATCATCGAGTAGATCTGATGCACCTTGTCGTCGCGAATCAGGTTCCTGATCGCCGGGGTCGGCACGAGGACTTCCAGCGAGACGATGCGGCCCGGCCCGTTGGCCTTGCGCAGCAGCGTCTGACAGACGATGCCCTCGAGCACGAGGCTCAACTGCGTGCGGATCTGCGACTGCTGGTGCGCCGGGAAGACATCGATGATGCGGTTGATGGTCTGCGCGGCGGAGTTGGTGTGCAGGGTCGCGAACGTGAGGTGCCCCGTCTCGGCGATGCGCAGGGCCGACTCGATGGTCTCGAGGTCGCGCATCTCGCCGATCAGGACGACGTCCGGATCCTCGCGCAGGGCGGCGCGCAACGCCAGACCGAAGCCCTGCGTGTCGCTGTGCACTTCGCGCTGGTTCACCAGACAGCCCTTGTGCTGGTGGATGTACTCGATCGGATCCTCGATCGTGAGGATGTGCTCGTTCCGCTCGGTGTTGATCTTGTCGATCATCGCCGCCAGCGTCGTCGACTTGCCACTGCCGGTGGGGCCGGTGACCAGCACCAGGCCGCGCGGGCGCTCCGAGAGCTTGGCGAGGATCGGCGGCAGGCTCAGTTCCTGGAAGCTGCGCACCTTCTCGGGAATCAGACGGTAGACCGACGCCACTGCGCCACGCTGGTTGAAGATGTTGCAGCGGAAGCGGCCGACCCCGCGGATGCCGAACGAGAAGTCGAGTTCCTGGCTCTCCTCGAACCGCTTCTTCTGCGCGTCGGTGCAGACGCTGTAGGCCAGCTGCTTGGTCTCGGGGGCCGTCAGCGGCGGCAGCTTGAGCGGCACCAGCTTGCCGTGCACCCGCACGGTCGGCGGGGCGCTCGTCGTCAGGTGCAGATCGGAGCCATCCAGCTCCACCGTCGTCTTCAGCAGTTCGGGCAGTGAGGCCATGGTGTTCCAGTGCCGTCAGCGGACGCGCCTGCGGACGCGCCGCAGACAGGAATGTGCGGTCCCGGCACATCCGGCCGTGGACCGCTCACAGCGCTCACGCGCCGGCCTGCTAATCGGCAGGCCGGGAGGAGGGCGTGAACGTCTGCCGCCGGGAAGTGCAACCTCGACGCCAGCATCGGCGGCCCCGGGCCCGACACCGAACGATCCTCACAAAATGTTGTCCAGATTGGACTTACGAGACCGGCGACACAACCGGACGGGCGCGCCGTGGCGCGAGGAGTGCGGGAATTGCGTGCCGGGGCTGACGGAGGATCGACAGTTCTGCAACCGTGTCCGACTCCCGACGCCCCGACGTCCGACGGCTACTTGACCGTCTCGCGGGTGACTTCCTCGGTGGTGGTGACGCCTTCCTTCACCTTGAGGAGGCCGCTCTGGCGGAGGGTGATCATGCCCTCCTCGATGGCCTTGCGGCGCAGGTCGAGCGCGGAGGCCCCGGTCAGCACCAGCTCGCGGAGGTCGTCGGTCACTTCGAGCACTTCATAGAGACCGACACGGCCCTTGTAGCCGGTGTGGTTGCAGCCGTCACACCCGGTGCCGCGCATCGGCACGACGGTGGCGGCGTCCTCGGGCGTGAAGCCGATGTCGATGAGCGCCTGCGGCGGGAGCGGATGCGGCACCTTGCACTTGGTGCAGATGCGGCGGACCAGACGCTGGGCGCAGATCAGGTTGACCGAGCTCGCGACCAGGAAGGGCTCGATGCCCATGTTCATCAACCGGCTGACCGTGCTCGGCGCGTCGTTGGTGTGCAGCGTCGAGAGGACCATGTGCCCGGTCAGCGCGGCCTTGACGGCGATCTCGGCCGTCTCGAAGTCACGAATCTCGCCCACCAGGATGATGTTGGGGTCCTGCCGCAGGAAGGACCGCAGGGCCGCCGCGAAGGTCAGGCCGATGTTGTCGCGCACGTTGACCTGGTTGACGCCGGCGAGGTTGAACTCGACCGGGTCCTCCGCGGTCATGATGTTGGTTTCCGGCGTATTCAGCTGCGAGATGGCCGAATAGAGCGTGTTGGTCTTGCCGCTGCCGGTCGGGCCGGTGACCAGCACCATGCCCCACGGCTTCTCGATCTGGGTCTTGAACTTGGCCAGCGAGCTCGCTTCGAAGCCCAGCTTGGTCATGTCGAGCATCAACTTGTCCTTGTCGAGGAGGCGGAGCACCACCTTCTCGCCGAACAGCGTCGGCAGGCAGGACACGCGGAAGTCGATCTCCTTGCTGTGCCCCTGGTCGTTGATGCGGATCTTGATGCGGCCGTCCTGCGGCAGCCGCTTCTCGGCGATGTCCAGCTTGGCCATGATCTTCAGGCGCGAGATGATCGCGTCCCTGAACTTCATGGGCGGCTGCATGACGGGATAGAGGATGCCGTCGACGCGGAACCGGATGCGGAACTCGCGCTCGTACGGCTCGATGTGGATGTCGCTGGCGCCCTTCTGGATGCTCGACGTGAGCACCATGTTCACCATGCGAATCACCGGCGCCTCGCCCGTCTGCTTCTCGAGGGCGTTGACGTCGATCTCTTCGAGGTCGTCGAGGACCTCGACCGCCTCGCCCGCCAGGTCCGACGCCTGCTGGGCATCCTCGAGGGCCCGATTGGCCAGTTCGAGGGTATTGGGCAGCGCGGTCACGCGCGTCGGCGTCGTGTAGTACTTCAGCAGGGCGTCGCCGACCGCCTGCTCGGAGGCCACCACCGGCTCCACGTTGTAGCCCGTCATGAACTTGATGTCGTCCATGGCGAACACGTTGGTGGGATCGGTCATCGCCAGCGTCAGCGTCGCGCCGGCGCGGCTGAGCGGCACCACCTGGTACTTCTGGGCGGTCTCGGCCGGAATCAGCTTCACGACCGCCGGATCGATCTCGAACTTGCCGAGATCGATGGACGGGACCCCGTACTGCCGGCTCAGCAGCGCGGTGATTTCCTCATCGCGCACGAAGCCCAGCTTGACGAGATTCATCGCCAGCTTGCCGCCGTTGGCCTTCTGGTAGCCCAGAGCCTCCTGCAGCTGCGTCGGCGTGATTTTCTTCTCCTTCAGGAGGAGTTCACCGATTCTGACCGCCATGTTCCCCTGACGAGCATGCACGCCGAATGCCGAGCGGTGGGATGCCGCAGGCACGCCGGAACCTGGCTGTCCCGGTCGGAGGAGTGCATTCTCCGCTATGTCAATCGGCAGGCGACGCGCAGAAACTTAGAAGACGATCCGGAGCCCGACACCGAGGCTGTCCGAGGACGCGGCACCGAGCCCGAGCGCCACGTAGCCATCGGCGAAGATTCCACTGCGCAGGCTGAGGCTGCCGCCCGTCGTCACCGTCGGACGGGTCTCCCCCGTCGTGCTCATCCGGAAGCCGCCGCGGACCGCCGCCCGATCCTGCCAGAACCGCTGCTCCGCCCCCGCGGCCAGCGACCGCCACTCGCCCGTGACGTCCGGGGTCCGGGTCAGATCCGCATCCAGGGAGACGATGAGCCCATTGGCGGGGCGAATCGCCACGCCGGCGCGCGCAAGGCGGGTCAATTGCCTTCGCGCGCCCTCGACGGGGGTGTCGAACTCGGGCTCGAACAGGTTGCGGACGGTCAACCCGAGCTTGACGGTCTCGAAGTCCGCGATGACGCCGGCGTCCATGTCGAACCGGTGGCTGCCGCGCGTCGGGAGGTCGCCGGCCGCGCCCAGTGGGTCACCCGGCACCGGCTGCACGGCGTCGAAGGCCGCACTGCCGTACACGTACTTGACCGTCGTCCCGACATGCAGGCCCGAGACGATGGTCTGCAGCAGGTTGACGCCGACATGGGTGGTGGTGAGGCGGTCGAGGAACGCTCCCGGGCGCACGGGTCGCCCGTCCGCCGTTGGCGTGTCCACAAGGGCAGACGCGGAGGAGAGCCGATAGAACGTCGCCCCCACGGGCCAGGTGCCGACGGCCACGAGCGTGCCCGTGCCGGCTCCCGACGCCAGCAAGGTGCCGGGACCGCCCGCCTCGGCGCGCGTGATCTCGCGATCGCCCCGGCCCAGTTCGGCGACCGCCGAGAACAGCGACCCCGTTACCAACCCGGCCGGATTCCAGTAGGTGGCCGTGGCGTCGTCGGCCACCGCCACGAAGGCGCCGCCCATGCCGAGGGCCCGGATGCCCACCACCTCCATGCCCTGCGCCAGAGCCGGCCGTGGCAGCAACAGGAGCAGAGCACACCCCGACAGGAACACTCGGGCCACAGTCATCGGGTCAGTGTACCTTCTGGCCGGTGACGGCCCGCTCGGAGAGCGGGACCTCCCCTTCCCAGCCCGCTCGGAGAGCCGGCCCGCCCCCTGTGCGGGTGTCCGCTTCCGAACATCCGCCACATGGGTTGCGTACTATACGCGTGACGACCGGAGCACTTGGACGAGGCGCCGCCTCGCCGGGTGCATCCCGTTGGTCACATCGGTCTCTCTTCATGTCTCAGGATTCGTCGTCTCCCGCGGCCCCGCCGCTCTCGTTCGTCCAGCGCATCGTCGGCGTGGTGGTCTCTCCAGGCGAGACCATGGCGCGGGTTGCCGCGACCCCCCGCTGGGTCGACGTGCTCATCTTCACGACGATGCTGGTCGCCGGCGGCTTCGCCCTGTTCTTCTCGACCGAGATCGGGCAGACCGCTTACGTCGACCAGGGCGTGGCGACCATCGAGTCGTTCGGGCGGACGGTGACGCCCGAGATGTACGCCGGCATGCAGCAGCAGGCCGCCTACGCGCCCGTGGTGCAGGGCCTGTCGATGCTGTTCATCGGGCCGGTGTTCACCGCGATCTTCGCGGGCATCTTCTTCGGGGTGTTCACGGTGCTCGGCGGCGAGGCGACGTTCAAACAGGTCGTCGCCGTGGTGGCCCACGCGGGCGTCATCACCGTGCTGCAGCAGGTCTTCGCGCTGCCCATGAACTACATGCGGCAGTCGATGAGCAGCGCGACGAACCTGGCCGTGTTCTTCCCGGATCTCGCCGAGGGTTCGTTCCTCGCGTCGCTGCTGGGCTTCATCGATCTGTTCATCGTCTGGTATCTGGTCGTGCTCGCCATCGGGCTGGCGGCGGTCTATCGCCGCAAGTGGACGCCGATCGCGGGTGGGTTGTTCGTCGTCTACATCGTCATCGGTCTGGCCATTGCGGCCATCAAAGCGGTCCTGGGGGGAAGATGAAACGTTCGACCAAGCGGTGGCTGGGCGCCGCCGTGGTGCTGGCGATCGTCGCCGGCCTTGCCTACGCGAACTTCGCGTTTCGCAAGAAGACCGGCAAGGAAGTCACGGTCGAGGCCATCCAGGCGCGCGACCTCACGGCGATCGTCGCGGCCTCGGGGAAGATCCAGGCCAAGCGCACCGTGAACATCAGCGCCGACAACATGGGCCGCGTCACGCAGCTGTCGGTCGAGGAAGGGGATCGCGTCACGCGCGGCCAGTTCCTCATGCAGATCGACCCCCGCAACCTGGCCTCTGCCGTGCAGTCCGGTGAAGCCGGGCAGTCGGCCGCGCGGTCACAGCTGGAGCAGCAGCGCCTGTCGATCGTCACGGCTCGCGAGAACCTGGCCCTGGCCCGCGCCGAACTCAAGCGCCAGCAGGAGCTCTGGGCGCAGCAGCTGACCACGCGTCAGGAGCTCGATCGCGCCGAGAACACCGTCACCGTCCGTGAGGCCGAGCTCCGCCAGCGCGAAGTCGACATCAAGACGCAGGAGCAGCGCATCCGTCAGGAAGGCGCCACCCTGAATCAGGCGCAGTACAACCTGAGCCGCGCCCGCATCGAGTCGCCCATCGACGGCATCGTCTCGCGCCGCAACATCGAGGAGGGCGAGACCGTGGTCATCGGCACGATGAACAACGCCGGCACGGTGCTGCTGACGATCGCCGACATGTCGATCATCGAGGCGGAAGTCGAGGTGGACGAAACCGACATCCCCACCGTCCGGCTCGGCCAGGTGGCCAAGGTCACCATCGACGCGCTGCCGGGCAAGGAGTACACCGGCAAGGTCACCGAGATCGGCAACAGCCCGATCCAGAACGCGACGGGCGCGGCCGCGAGCGCCGGCCAGGCCGCGACCAACTTCAAGGTCACGATCCAGCTCGATCAGACGATCGACGAAGTTCGCCCCGGCTTCACGTGCTCGGCCGAGATCGAGACCGCGACGCGCAGCAAGGCCGTCGCCGTGCCCATCCAGGCCATGGCCGTGCGCGACCTCGTCTACGACAAGGCGGGCGCCATCGTCCGGCCGCCCAAGCAGGACGGCAAGACGAAGGCCCCGACGCCGACGCCGATGGCCGAGTTGCCCGAGGGCCAGACCCGCAAGGAGACCGAGGGCGTCTTCGTGATGCGCGAGAAGAACGCCGAGTTCATTCCCGTCCGCACCGGCATCGCCGGCGAGCGCTACTTCGAGGTGCTGTCGGGCATCAAGGTCGGCGACAAGGTCATCACGGGGCCCTTCAACTCGGTGCGCGACCTGCAGGACGGCGACGAAGTGCGACTGTCGGAGACCGACGCCGCCAAGAAGAAGTCGTAAGTCGCAGGCACCATGAACAAGTTCCTCGACGCGGTCGGCCTCGCCCTCTCCTCGATCTGGGCCAACAAGCTCCGGTCGTTCATGATGGTGCTCGGCAACGTGGTGGCGGTGACCTCGATCATCGCCGTCGTCGCCCTCATCCAGGGCATGAACGGCTACGTCGCCGACTCGATCGTGCAGGAGGTGGGCGTCGGCACGTTCCAGGTGGCGCGGGTCGGCGTCATCACCGACGAGGAAGAGGAAGAGGAGGCGCGCCGGCGCAATCCGGACGTCTCCATGATCGACCTGCGGGCGATCCGGGGCAGCGGCGGCACCATCGACGCCGTGATGGCGCAGGCCAACAGCCAGGCCAACGTCACCTTCCGCAGCGAGACGCTCGAGGGCGTCAGCGTCCGCGGCGTGTCGGCCGACTACGACCAGTTCGGCGGCTACGAGGCCGAGCGGGGCCGCACCATCAGCCGCATCGAGATCCAGCGGTCACGTCCCCTGGCCTACATCGGTAACGAGACCGCCGTGAAGCTGTTCAAGGGCCGCAACCCCCTCGACCAGGTGATCATGGTCAACGGGGTGCACTTCCGCGTCGCCGGCGTCAACGAGAAGAAGGGCAGCCTGTTCGGCAACTCGCAGGACGACTTCGTGCTGATCCCGCTCGGCGCCTTCCAGAAGATGTTCGGGTCGCGCCGCAGCTTCGAGATCACGGTCAAGCCCGTCGATCCGTCGCTGGTGCCCCAGGCGATGGAAGAGGCCAGGCTCGCCCTGCGCATCTCGCGCAAGCTGAAGCCGCGCGACAAGGACAACTTCGGCATCGTCACCTCCGACACCTTCATGGAGCTGTGGAAGAGTTTCAGCTCCGGTGCCTTCGCCGTGCTGATCGGGCTCGTCTCGCTGTCGCTGCTGGTCGGCGGCATCGTCATCATGAACATCATGCTGATGGTCGTCAGCGAACGGACGCGAGAGATCGGCCTGCGCAAGGCGCTCGGCGCGCGGCGCCGCGACATCGTCTGGCAGGTGCTGACCGAATCGACGACGCTGTCGGTGGTCGGCGGAATCATCGGCACCGTGCTCGGGTTCGTGGTGGCCTCGCTGGTGGCGTACTTCTCGCCCATTCCGGCCAAGATCGAGCTCTGGGCGGTCGTGATGGGCATCAGCATCACGGCCATCGTCGGACTCTTCTTCGGTCTGTATCCGGCCGTGCGGGCCTCCAAGCTCGACCCGATCGAAGCGCTGAGGCGCGAGTAGACACATGGCTCTTCGCGTCGGCATGCTCTGGGAAATCCTCCGTATCGCGGTCGATACGCTGCGCGCCAACAAGCTGCGCTCGGCGCTGACGATCCTCGGCGTCGTCATCGGCGTGATGTCGATCGTGGCCATGACGGCCCTGATCAAGGGCTTCGGCGATTCGCTCGAGAACCAGATCCGCGCCTTCGGCAGCAACACCGTGTTCGTGCAGAAGCTGGGCTTCCAGAGCTTCTCGAGCGGCCGCAGCTTCCTCGAAGTCATCAAGCGCCCCAACCTGACCAACGACGATGCCAAGGCAATCGCCGAGTCGCCGCTCGTGGCGGACGTCGGGCTGCAGTTGGGCGGCGGGGGGCCGTTTGCCGCCATCGAGCGCATGAGTTTCGCCGGCGAGGCCACCAAGCCGTTTGCGGTGATCGGCGCGACGTCCAACTTCGGCGAGCTCAACTTCATCCCGTTCCTGGCCGGCCGCTTCTTCGGCGACTTCGAGGTCCAGGCCAAGCGCAACGTCATCGTGCTCGGCTACTCCCCTGCCGAGGCGCTGTTCCTGACGCGCGGCATCGATCCGATCGGCAAGGTCGTGCGAGTCGGGCGGGACAACTACACGGTGGTCGGCGTGATGGACAAGCGGCCGGCCGCCCTTGGCGACGCCAATGGCTTTGCCGTCATCCCGTGGACGACGTACGAAAAGCGCTACCCGACCCCGCGGCTGCGCGGCATCGTGTTCCGTCCCCTCACGCTGGTCGTCGCCGCGGCGCCCGGCGTGAAGGTGGAGGCTCTGCTCACCGAGATCGAGACGATCATGCGGGCCAGACATCGCCTCAAGCTCGGGGAGGAGAACGACTTCGACACGGTGACGGCCGACTTCATCGTCGGCTTCCTGCGGCAGTTCACGCAGGCCGTGGTGCTCGCGCTCTTCGTCATCTCGTCGATTGCACTCATGGTGGGCGGTATCGGGGTCATGGCCATCATGACCATCTCGGTGACCGAGCGGACACGGGAGATCGGCGTCCGCAAGGCCCTCGGGGCGCGGCGGCGCGAGATCCTGATCCAGTTCCTCATCGAGGCGGTCTTCCTGACCATGCTGGGCGGACTGCTGGGGATTGCCCTGGGCGCCGCCATCGGGTACGCCATCAACGTCTTTGCCGGCTTCCCCGTCGCGCTGCCCCTGTGGTCGTTCGCCATCGGCGTCGGCTTCTCGGCGACTGTCGGCATCCTCTTCGGGATGCTGCCCGCCATCAAGGCCGCCAAGCTCGATCCCATCGAAGCGCTCCGGTACGAGTAGCCGGACGGAGGCCGTATCGCCACGCGTACGGGTCTGCTCACCGACATCCTCGGCCTCTCGGTCGACACCCTCCGGGCCAACAAGCTGCGCTCGGCGCTGACCATCCTCGGTGTCGTGATCGGCGTGACGTCGATCGTGGCGATGACGGCCCTCATCGGTGGGTTCTCCGGGTCCATCCGGACCCAGATCAATCAGCTCGGCGCCAACAGCGTGTATCTCGAGAAGGCCGGGTTCGAGTCCTTCTCGAGCGGCCGCGACTTCATGGAGTTGCTGCGCCGGCCCAATCTCACCAATGGCGACGCGGAGGCGGTGGCGGCATCGCCGCTGGTGGCGCGCGTGGACGTGCAGGCCGGTGACTTCGGTGGGCCCTGGAGTCAGCAGATCCGCGTCACCTCCGGGAATCGAGCGACCAAGCGGCTGCCCCTGGTCGGCACCTCGGAGCAGTTCCCCGAGACCAACTCGATCGCCATCGCGCAGGGTCGGTACTTCGCCGCCTTCGAAGTGCAGAACAAGCACCAGGTGGCGGTGCTCGGCTTCACGGTCGCCGAGACCCTGTTTCCGGCCGCCGACCCGATCGGCAAGGTCATCCGGATGGACGGCAAGGCGTACACGGTCGTGGGCGTCTTCGGCAAGCGCCC
>LNFM01002979.1_pt1 | contig 34402 bp, 23 predicted proteins | sample 596031 | NCBI WGS metagenome assembly LNFM01 (sample SAMN04254537, study PRJNA301005) | activated carbon metagenome | isolation source: dual media filters at the Ann Arbor, Michigan drinking water treatment plant | place: USA: Ann Arbor
CCTTCCCGCGACCGAACTGGCCCGCCGAATCCGGACGAAAAGCGTTTCCGCGACCGAGGTCGCCAAGGACGCGCTCGCGCGACTCGACGCGGTCAATCCCAAGATCAACGCCGTGGTGGAGCACCGGCCTCCGGACGTGCTGGCCCAGGCAGCCGCCGTCGATGCTGTGCTTGCCCGAGGCGATGATCCGGGCCCGCTCGCCGGGGTGCCCGTCACCATCAAGGTAAACACCGACCAGACCGGCTACGCCACGACCAACGGCCTGAGATTGCAGCGCGATCTGATTGCCGAATCGGACAGTCCGCTCGTCGCGAATCTGCGCAAGGCAGGGGCGGTGCTCCTCGGGCGCACCAACACCCCGGCTTTCTCGCTGCGCTGGTTCACGCGCAACGCCTTGCACGGGCACACGAAGAATCCCCGGGATCCCTCGATCACGCCGGGCGGCTCCTCGGGTGGTGCGGCGGCCGGTGTGGCAGCGGGGATCGGGGCGATCGGCCACGGCACGGACATCGGCGGCTCGATCCGCTACCCGGCCTACGCCTGCGGCGTGCATGGTCTGCGACCGACCCTGGGCCGCATCCCCGCCTGGAACGCGTCCGGCGCGGAGCGCCATGTCGGCGGGCAGTTGATGGCGGTCAGCGGACCGATCGCGCGCACCCTCGCCGATCTGCGCCTGGCTTTCGCCGCCATGAGCGCCCGCGACATCCGTGATCCCTGGTGGACCGGCGCGCCCCTGGATGGCCCGCCGGTGCCCAAGCGCGCTGCACTTTGTCTGCAGCCCGACGGCATGGAGGTGCAGCCGGAGGTCCTCGCCGCGCTGCGAGACGCAGCGCGCAGGCTCGAGGCCGCAGGATGGCAGGTGGAGGAGGCGCCATCGCCCCCGCTGCGCGAGCCGGCCGACTTGCAGGCGATTCTGTGGCTCGCCGAGTTCCGGCGTGGCGGCAACGCGGCACTCGCCAAGGAAGCGGACCCCGATGCGCTGTTCGTCTATGCACAGATGGAAGCTCTGTGCCCCGCGCCGGACTTGAACACCTTCATGGATGCCTTGCAGAAGCGCAGCGGCTTCGTTCGCCAGTGGATGCAGTTCTTCGAGCGCTATCCGGTCGCCATCACCCCGGTCTCCGGCGAGTTGCCGTTTCGCGACCAGGAGGATGTCGAAAGCCCGGAAGCCTTCCGGCGCATCATTCGGGCACAGCTCACGCAGGTGGGGCTGCCCTTGATGGGCCTGCCCGGTCTGGTGGTGTCGACTGGCCTCGTCGGTCGCGTGCCGGTGGGCGTTCAACTCCTGGCCGGACGCTACCGGGAGGACGTGCTGTTCGCGGCCGGCGAGGCGATCGAGGCCGGAGGTGTCCCAGCCGCGCCGGTGGATCCGGCATGGTAGCCGCGGGCACGATTCGCAGCTGCTGGGACCCGCGCAGCGCAATCGAGGCCGCATGCGCACCCGATGCGAGGTGTGTCGTCGGGATCCCGCTCACGCGATTCGGGCGAGCCCGCTGCGCAGGGCCGTGCAGGAACTCGTGAACTTTGCCGGTGCGTATCGGGTCGGAACGCCTGGTCCGTCTGGGCAAGATGCCCGACATCGACAAGAATGTGACTTCGGCCGGCACTGCACCGCCGCGTCGCGCCAAGCTCCCCAAGAAAAGAGGCCGCCCGCTCGATGATCGAACTGAAGGACGTATCGATGCACTACACCCTGGGTGCATCGCGCATCGATGTTCTCAAGAAGGTCAACCTGTCCGTTGCCAAGGGCGAGCGCATTGCGATCGTCGGCCCGTCGGGCTCGGGGAAGACGACGCTGATCGTGTTGCTGGCCGGGCTCGAGCGCCCAGCCGCCGGGGCCGTGTCACTCGACGGCGTGCCGCTCGATGGGCTGTCCGCCGACGCGCTCGCGGACATGCGACGAGATCGCGTGGGCATCGTGTTCCAATCGTTTCATCTGGTGCCGAGCCTCAACGCCCTCGACAACGTGGCCTTGCCGCTGCAGATCGCGGGTCGACCCGATGCGGCTACCCGCGCACGCGAGCAACTCGCACGCGTAGGACTGGCCGAGCGAACGACGCATTACCCCGCGCAGCTTTCCGGCGGTGAGCAGCAGCGCGTGGCCATCGCCCGCGCCCTGGTCCATGCGCCGAAAGTGCTGCTCGCCGACGAACCCACCGGCAACCTGGACGATCACACGGCCGAGGGCATCCGCGATCTGCTGTTCGAATTGAACACGCAGTCGAAGACGACGTTGCTGCTGGTCACGCACGATCTGGATTTCGCCGCGCGCTGCGACCGGATCGTGCGCCTGCACGACGGGCACTTGACCGAGGTATCCGCTGGACACCGCGTCGATGCGCTTCCTGCTTAGTTTCGCTTGGCGCGATCTGCGCGCAAGCGGACGCGCCCTCTGGGTGTTCTGCGCTTGCCTCGCGCTCGGCGTCGCGCTCGTCGCCGCGGGTGGCGGGCTGTTCCGTCAGGTCGGAGCGAATCTACAGGCAGATGCGCGCGCCCTCTTCGGCGGTGACCTCGAAGTCAGGCACGACCGCCCGCTTGCGGCCGAGGAACTTGCCTGGATGAATCGCCGCGCGCAGGTGTCGCTGCTCGTCGAACTGCGAACGATGCTTCGAACCCCGGACGGACGCACCCAGCTCGTCGAACTGCAAAGCGCCGACGCCAAGTATCCTTTGTACGGAAACATCGAACTCAGTCCGCCGGGCGCCCTCGATGCAGCGCTGAGCAATGAAGCGGGCGTATGGGGGGCGGCCATCGACGGCGCGCTGGCTCGGCGCCTCGACATCCAGGTGGGGGATGCAGTCGCCATCGGCGACCTGCAGCTCGCCGTTCGCGCCATCGTCCAGCGTCAACCCGATCGCAGTCTGCGCGCCGACTGGCGCGGACCGCCGGTGCTCATAGCCGAAGGCGCGCTGGTCGCATCGAAGTTGCTGCAGCCCGGCAGTCGGGCCGCTTATCGCTATCGGATCAAGACCCACGAAGCGCCGGCCGCGTGGCGGGTGGCCGCGTTGGATGCTTTTCCAGGGGCCGATTGGGAAGTCCGCACTTATAGCGAACGCAGCGAACGCATGGCCGAAGTGCTCGGCCAGATCGGCTCCGGCTTGCTGCTGATCGGGTTCAGCGCCCTATTCATCGGCGGACTGGGCGTATTCAACAGCGTCCAGGCCTATCTGCAAGGCAAGCTGGGCACCCTCGCGACGCTGCGTGCGGTCGGACTGCGCGACGGCCGGCTGGCGGCAATCTATCTTTGCCAGGTGTTGATGCTCGCCGCCGCAGCGAGCGCAGTCGGCATTCTGGCCGGCGGCGCGCTTGCGCTCGCAGGCACGCGGGTCGCCGCCGAAACGCTGCCGCTCGCGCCCGCGCTCGGAGCGCTCGTCGCCCCCCTGGCGCTGGCATGGCTCTTCGGCGTGCTCACCGCGATCACATTCGCACTGCCCGCGTTGGGACGCGCATTGTCGGTTTCCCCTGCTGCGCTTTTTCGCAGCCTCGACGGTGCGGCGACACACACCGCTTCAGGCTGGTGGTGGCTCACGGCGCTCGCCGCTGCGACGACCGCTGCGCTCGTGGTGGTGGCCATGCCCGATCCTCGCTTCGGCGTCGGCTTCGTCCTCGTCGTGCTGATGATCCTGGCCTTGCTCGAGGGCGTCGTGCGCCTGCTGCGCCTCGCCGCGCGCTGGCTCATCGAGCACGCGCGCCTCGCCGAGCGCTTCGAACTGCGCCTGGCGGTGGCGAATCTTTATCGGATCGGGTCGCCTCTGCGTACGGCGCTGCTGTCGCTCGGTTCGGCGCTGACGCTGCTCGTGGCCTCCACGCTGGTGGTGAGCGCCTTGCTTCGCACCATCGACGAAACCGTGCCCGAGCGTGCGCCGGCCCTGGTGTTCTACGACGTCCCGGCTGCCGAGGTCGAGGCGTTCCGCGGCCTCGTTGCCCAATCCCCTGGCATGGAGCGGCTCGCGGTTGCCCCACTGGTGCTCGGCCGACTCGCCCGGATCAACGGCTCCGCATTGCGCGACAGCGCCGATCCGAACCTCGCCCTCGAAGCCCGAGACGAGCACAAGCTGAGCAACCGCGAGGGCAATTTCGACGACGTGGTGATCGTCCGCGGCGCGTGGTGGCCGGCCGACTATCGCGGCCCGCCGCTGGTCGCGATGGAAGACCGCGAGGCCGATCAGGCCGGCGTCAAGATCGGCGATCGACTCCAGTTCGACATTCTGGGCAACGCGGTCGATGCCGAGGTAGCCGCCATCTACAGCCAACGTCGATTCCAGTCGCGACTGTGGCTGGAAGCGATCTTCTCCGACGGCGCGCTCGATCCTTACATCACCCGTTACGTCGGTGCCGCCTACATGCGTCCGGGCACCGCCGCGAGCGCCCAGGATCGCATTGCCGCGCAGGCGCCGAGCGTCGTGACGGTGCGCACCGAAGCCCTCCTGAACGAGGCGCGCGCCCTGCTCGCGCGCGCCGGCGCCGGGCTCGCGGTCGTGGCCGGTGTGACGCTGATCGCCAGTCTCCTCGTGCTTGCGAGCGTCATCGCGGCCAGTCTCGCGCGACAGGTCTATCAGGCGAGCGTGCTCAATGTGCTCGGGGCGCGGATCGGCGTGATTCGCCGCAGCCTGGCCTTGGAGTACGCCCTCCTTGCGCTGCTCACCTCGCTGTTCGCCATCACGGCGGGAAGCCTCCTCGCGGCCGTCCTGCTGCAGACGCGGCTCGATCTCGAACTCGCCGGCCTCTACTGGACGGGCGCCGCCACGGCGCTGACGGTCAGCACCTGCAGTCTTGCCTTGGGCGCTGCATATCTTCTACGCCAGCTGCGCATTTCTCCGGCACAATTGCTGCGTTCGGGCAGCTAGTATTCCAAGGCGGAGAGTCGCTGCAAAGATGACGCCGCGATCGGCACCGTGCGCATTCGGAACGGCGCGCCAGACGATCGACGATCCGGCGTGGCGCTTCAGCCTTGCAGCACCCGCGAAATCGCGTCCGGATCGGAAGGCCAAGAACGAAAATGACAAACGCCGTCCTGCAGCGCTTTACCAACATCCGTCGCGACGAGGTGATGCCGACATTCGTCGCAGGCCTCTTTTTCTTCTGCGTGCTGACGGCGCTGATGGTCGTGCGCCCGGCCCGAGAAGCCCTGGGCATGCAGCGAGGCATCGAGGCGATTCGGTGGCTCTTCATGGGCACCGTCGTCGTCACGCTGCTCGTCAACCCGCTATTCGGCATGCTCGTCAGCAGATTTCGCCGCATGGCCTTCGTCAGCGCGACGTATCTCTTCTTCGCCTTCGGCCTGCTCTGCTTCTATGCCCTGCTGGTCCTCGCCCCCGCCAGCGTGGGCCCGCAGACCGGTCAGGTCTTCTACGTCTGGTTCAGCGTCTTCAACCTGTTCGCCACGATGCTGTTCTGGGCCGTGATGGCGGACCGCTTCACCCTGGAGCAAAGCAAGCGCCTGTTCGGCGCCATTGCCGTCGGCGGAACGCTGGGCGCCATCTTCGGCCCCTGGCTCGCGAGCCTGCTGGCCAAGCCCTTCGGCACGCCCGCCCTCCTTCTGGTCGCTGCCGCCTTCCTGGTGCTGGCGTTGGGCTCGGCCAGGTGGCTCACCGGGCTGCATACCGATCGCAATGGCGCGACCGACCCGGCGCACGGCTCGTCGCCGGCCGCAGCAGAAGAGCCCGTCATCGGCGGCAGCGCCTGGGAAGGCTTTCAAGCCGTGTTCAGATCGCCTTATCTGCTCGCGATCTGCGGCTACGTGCTGATCCTCGCGATCATGACCACGTTTCTCTACTTCACCCGGCTGCAGATGGTAGCCGCGCTGGGCACCGATTTGGACATGCGCACGGCCACCTTCGCCCGCATCGACATGATCACGCAGGTGGCGACGCTGCTGCTGCAGGCGCTCGTGACCGGCCATCTCATGAAACGCCTGGGCGTGGCGGTAACGCTCGCCCTGCTGCCGATCACGACCGCGCTCGGCTTCATCGGACTGGCCATCGTCGGTTCGCTGGCTGCACTGATCGCATTCGAGGCGACCTTCCGGGCGGTCCAGCGCGGCATCATGCGTCCCTCGCGCGAGACGCTTTTCACCACCGTCTCACGGGCCGACCGCTACAAGGCCAAGGCGTTCATCGACACGTTCGTCTATCGGGCCGGCGATGTCGTCGGCGCGCAGACCGAAGGTCTGCTGGGGCGCCTGGGAATGGGTTTGGCCGCGCTGGCCGCATTCGCCGTGCCGCTGGCGATGATCTGGATGGCTCTGGGGCTCTGGCTAGGCCATGCTCAACGCGTTCGTCCGCCGAGCGCTCAACAAACGCAAGGAGTCTCTCCATGATGACGCGTCGTGAATGGCTGCAGCGCACTGTGGCTGCGGGCGGAATGTTGGCCCTCGATCCGCGCGGGGTCTTTGCGGGCGAGAGCCCAACCGCTGGCCTGATCACGCGAGCCATTCCTTCCAGCGGGGAGCGCTTGCCCATCGTCGGCTTGGGCAGTTCCGCCACCTTCGCGCAGGTGGCGCGCAGCGAGGATGCCAGCGCGCTGCGTGCCGTTCTCGGTCGCATGACCGAACTCGGGGGCAAGGTGTTCGACACTGCGCCGCAGTACGGGGCCAGCGAAGAAGTCGCCGGAAAAATCGCCCAGGAACTGGGGATAGCGAAGCAGCTCTTCTGGGCCACCAAGCTCAATGTCGCGCCACGCAACGGCACGGCCGATCCGGCGGCGGCGCGAAAGCAGCTCGCCACATCCTTCCAGCGCATCGGCAAGCCCGTGATCGATCTGATCCAGGTGCACAACATGGGCGATATCCGCACGCAGCTTCCCCTTCTGCGCGAGCACAAGGAGAAGGGTAGCGTGCGCTACATCGGCGTGACGACGACTTTCGAACATCAGTACGCCGATCTCATTCAGGCGATGCGCGACGAGCCCATCGACTTCATCGGCACCGACTATGCCATCGACAACCGCGATGCCGAGCAGACCATCCTGCCGCTGGCGCGCGATAGAGGCATCGCCGTTCTCGTCTATGCCCCGTTCGGCCGCACCCGCTTGTGGCGGCGCGTAGGCGAGCGCAAAGTCCCCGAGTGGGCGGCGGAGTTCGATGCAAGCACATGGGCACAGTTCTTCCTGAAGTACGTGGCGAGCCATCCGACCGTCACCTCCATTACCCCGGCCACCAGTCGCGCCGCCAACATGGCGGACAACCTGGGCGCGGCGACAGGCCGGCTACCCGACGCGGCGATGCGAAGACGCATGATCGATTTGGTCGACGCGCTGCCTTCGGCTTGAAGAAGCCGCTGCATAGCGCCACCATCGGCAGTCCATCCGACCCGACTTGCCGCGATAAAGGACCATCCGCATGACCCAAGATCGTCGTTCGTTTCTGAAGATCGCAGCCGCTGTCGGCGTGACTGCCGCGATCGCGCCGCTTGCGCAGGGTGTGCGCGCAGCGAACTCCGGCGCGCAGAAGACCCGAATCGGCGTCGTCGGCACGGGTCGGGTGGGCGGCACGCTGGCCGCCGTGTGGGCCAAGGCGGGGCACGAGCTGATGCTCTCCTCTCGCACCCTGGAGGACGACAAGGCTCTGGCAGCCAAGCTCGGCCCCAATGCCCGCGCAGGCACGCCGCGGGAGGCTGCCGCCTTCGGCGATGTGGTCCTCATTTCGGTGCCGTACCATGCGCTGCCCGAGCTGGGCAAATCGCTTGCCGACCTCATCCGGGGCAAGGTCGTGATCGACACATGCAACCCATTCGTATCGCGCGACGGCGACATCGCCACCTGGGCCCGGAAGAAGGGCGCCGGTCTTGCCTCGGCAGAGTTGCTGCCCGGCGCACGCATCGTGCGAGCATTCAACGCGATCGGTTACGCGCGGATGGCCACTGCGCACGAACAACCCGGCCGCATCGGCATGCCCATCGCAGGCGACGATGCCCAAGCCATCGCGGTCGCGTCGCGGCTGATCCGGGACATCGGCTACGAGCCTGTCCTGATCGGCGGTCTGGCCCGGGGCCAGCATCTGATGCCGGGGACGCCGCTTGCCGGCGAGCGCACGCCCGACGAAATCAGACGCGTCGCTGCCACGCTGAGTGAGTCCGCAGCGAGCCGCGATGCCCCTGCCCCCGGGCCACGATGACTGCGTGCGGCGTATCGAGGCGAGGCTGCCCGACGGGCTGGCCGCGGGCTCGACCCTGAGCCCCGACGGCGAGGCCGTGCGCCACGATCACGTTCATCGGGCGCTCGGTTCGCACAGGCTATGCCGCGACATGTGAGTTGCCAGGAGCGCTACCCGCCCGCACAAGGTGTCAGTAAGGAGCTTCGCTGTACAGACATTCCCTGCATCGACCGATAAGTGTTGCATGTTCCGTTGCTTTCGCGAGCGATCCCGACCCGCGTGTTCATTGATGCCATCGACCCCTTCCAGGCGCCACGCAGCCGCCACGCATTTCGCCTGCTGGACGGCCTGGGCTTGTCTACTTGCGTCCAGCTCGGCGTTAGCGGCCCAGGCGGACAACTTCGAACAACGCTGCGAGCGCTTGGCGCGCACGGCCTCTGTCTCGGTTGTCTTCGAAGACACCCCCGTCACCTGGGACACGCGACGCAGCGCCGAGGAACTCAAGAAATTGGGTCCGAATCAAGGCCACCCCTATCACACCGTACTCGGCCTCACGCACGCCCAGCAGACCGCAAACCTTCAGGTGTCGCACCGCTCCCTGACCCACCCGGAGGGGGGAACCTGCATCGTCGGTGATGTCAGGCTCACGCTGAGCTTCGCCGAATTGAGGGTCTACCTCGCAACCGAGCTCACCAACCCGTGCAGGCGGCACATCGTCGAAGAGCACGAGGCCGAACATGTGCGCATCTACCGCACCCACGTCCGGGCGGGGGCTCGCTTGGCCGAGCCGCTCATCAAGAAGATGCTGACTCTTCCGATCTATGCATCGGATGCCGAAGCCGCGGAAGCGGAACTGCGTCGGCACACGCACGAGGTCGTCATGCCGATCGCGGCCAGGATCACCAAGGTGGCCATGGCAGCCAATCTGGAGATCGACACGCCCGCTTCCTATCGAGAAGTCACGGCGCGACTGCGCGCTTGTCCCTAGCGCAGACCCGGCGTGCGCTTGCGGGCCGCATCGAACGATGCCGCAAATGGAGCGACGGGCCCCGACCACTCGGGCGCAGGCCGAACCCCCGCGCTCATCCGCCAGCGTTCCGCGTCGGGATTCCTCCGATGGATGTCCAGGACGCCGGCATGCTGTGGAAACCTCGGCAGCTTGCAGCCTCGTTCGCGTAGGGTGCCGACACCGACGCTTCCACACGTCGCGGTGTGACTCGGGCCGTTCCCCAGGGCAGCGGACGCTGCTGCCCCAGGATGCGAGGCGCCACGCAGATCCCCAGCCGAGCGAGCATCGAACTCACGTACGTACGTCACGCCAGCGTGGTTGCTTTGGTTATTGACGCGGCCAGCACTTGGGAGCAACTATTCGCCATGGGATAGCGCGCGTCGCCTCGAACGGCTCGGCGCAACGGACTTTTCGACGAACATGATGATTCCAAGGAGGATGTGCATGACTTATGCAAGACTGGTTACGCGCCTTTCGGTTGTATTGCTGGCTTCATTCGCCACGGTATCCCACGCTGCCGAGGCCTACCCGTCCAAGCCGGGCCGACTGATCCTGCCGTTCGGCCCGGGCGCATCCACCGACATCGTCGGCCGCATCTTCGCCCAGAAATTCAGCGAGGCATGGGGCAACACCCTGGTGGTCGACAACCGGCCCGGTGCGGGCGGCGTGGTCGGCACCGAAATGGCTGCCCGAGCGATCCCCGACGGCTACACGATCCTCACCTACGGCATCAATCAGACGGTCACCCCGCATCTCTACAAGAAGTTGCCGTACGATCCGCGACGCGACTTCATCCCGATCTCGCTTTACGCGACCATGCCGAACATCCTGTGCGTGACGAACTCGCTGCCGGTGAAGAACGTGGCCGATTTCGTCAAGCTCGCAAAGGCCAATCCCGGCAAGTTCAAGTATGCCTCGTCCGGCGTGGGCGCCTCGCCGCATCTGACCATGGAGTTGTTCAAGGCGGTCGTTGGCATCGATCTGATCCATGTACCGTACAAGGTGGCCTCTCAGGGCTACGCCAACACCATATCCGGCGAGATCCAGGCCTTCTTCTTCAACCTTCCCGGCCCTCTGCCGCACGTCAAGGCCGGACGGTTGCGCGCGTTGGCCGTGACTTCAGCCAAGCGCGCCGAGCAGGTCCCCGACATACCCACCATCATGGAGTCGGGCATTCCCGATTTCGAGGTCACCGTATGGCAGGGCTATGCCGTACCCAGGGGCACATCCAAAGCGCATGTGGCCAAGATCCACGACGCCATGATGAAGGCGCTCGCCTCCCCCGACTTGAAACAGCGGTTCTTCGATGCCGGCGTCGTGGCCGCCCCTCTTACGCCGCAGGAGTTCTCGAGATACATCGACGTCGAGTATGCGAAGTGGAAGAAAGCGGTGGCGCTGTCAGGAGCGAAACTGGATTGAGACCCAAGCGGGCGACGACGGCCAGCTCCGAAGATCGCCGACTGGCCGTCGCAGCTCAGAGCATCAGTCGAAGCCGCGTGACGACTTGGTCGCCCTGCTGTTCGTAGCTTAGCGTCGATCGGCGCTCCGGCAGCAGAACGGTCACCAGTTCCAGTCCGGTGCCCAGCCCTTCGCGTCGCGCATAGTCGAAGCCCGCGGGCAGGCGGGCAGGCTTGCTGCGGATCTCCACCACAGCCTCGGCTACGTTCTTGGTCAGCCGAACATGTACCGCAGCCGGCGCCTCGGCGCGGACAAGGTGCTTGAGGGCGTTGGTGATCAGTTCGTTGATCACCAACGCCATCGGCACGGCGTCGGACTGGGGCAACACGATGGGCGGCAAAGCCGGTTCGATCTCGAACGAAACCGGGCCGGCCGCGCTCTGAATCGCACTTTCGATCAGTTCATGCAGGCGAACCTGCGTATCGTAGCTGCGACTTTGCAGCCCGTAGACCTGCGCGATCGAGCCGATCTGGGCGACAGCCAGTTCTATTCGCGCCACGACCTCGGGATGATCCGTCGTCTTGTAGCGAAGCAAGCCGATCACGCCTTGCAGATGATTCTTGATCCGGTGATGGACTTCGCGCACGAGCACATCGCGTTGCCTCTCCAGTGCTTCGACCCGCCGCGATTCGGCGTGCTTGTGCTCGGTGATATCCACGCTCACCCCGACCAGCCCGGCCACGCTGCCATCGGCGTTGTGGAAGGGCGACGTCGAGGTGGACAGCCAGCGCTCGCGCCCTTCGCCATCGCGCCAAGACTGCTCGACCGCCTTGGTCGCAGTCCGGGATTCCAGCACCCGTCGATCGCGGTCGTGCGCCGCGCGCGCCAGTTCGGCCGGCATGCACTGCTCGTCGCGCTTTCCGAGCATGCTCTCTGCCGGCACGCCGAAGGCCTCGCAAGTCGCCGGATTCACACGCGTGTAGCGGCGCTGCGCGTCCTTGACGTACACCATGGCGGGCATCGTGTGGAGAATGGCCTCCACCTCGCGGCTGCGCCGGGCCAGTTCCTCCTCCGCCTGCTTGAGCTGCTCGATGTTCACCGCCAAGCCGAACCAGCGCACGATGTCGCCGCGGGCGTCGCGTATCGGACGGCCGATGACCTTGAACCACGCATGCACGCCGTCGCGGCGTCGGACCCTGTACTCCAGGTCGTAAGTGCCCAAGCCCGCCACGGCCGCGCGCCATGCCGCCAACGCCCTCGGCCTGTCCTCGGGGTGGAGCAGATCGCACCAGCCCTCGCCCTGGTGCTCGGAGCTCGGTATGCCGCTGTACTCGACCCACTGCTGACTCACGTAATCGAAATGACCGTCGGGCAAGGTCGTGAACACCATGCCCGGGATGGATTCCAAGGTCTGACGATAAAAGTACTCGCTGTCTCGGAGCGCCGTCTCGGCACGCCGCCGTTCGGTGATATCCCGCAGAATTCCCTGCAGGCCACCGTCCGGAAGTCGACGCACCACGGTCTCCCCCAGAAACACGGATCGGTCCTTGCGCTGGAAGCGCCATTCGGAGGTCACGATGCCCCCCTCGGCATGCGACCAGACCGCCTGCACATCGCTCGCGGCGTCTTCCCGCAGCAGGGTGGCAGCAAAGGACTGGCCGACGAGTTCCTCCGGCGAACAGCCCAGCATGGCGGCGCCTGCCTGGTTGACGGTCATGTAGCACCCGTTCGCATCCAGAACGAAGATGCCGTCGGGCGCCTGTTCCATCAGCAGGCGATAGCGCGCCTCGCTCGCTCTCAGGGCGTCCTCCGCATGCTTGCGCTTGCTGATGTCCTCGCTCATCGCGACCACGCCACCGACGTCGCCGTTGCCTCGATGCCAAGGCCGGACCTCCCAGCGCAACCATAGGACCGTACCGTCCATGCGCTGAAAGCAGTCTTCCTCGCTGATCAGGATTTCGCCCGCCAAGGCGCGCCGGTGTATGGCCTTCCAGCGTTCCGGCACGTCGGGAAAGACCTCGTAGTGCGACCGGCCCACCACCGGCTCGGTCAGAGAATAGTCCGCGAGCCAACGGCGGCTCGCCGCGAGATAGTGCATGTTCTCGTCGAACATGGCCAACGCCGCGGGCGCATGCTCGATGAACAAGCGCAACTTGCCTTCGCTCTCCAGCAGAGCTTCCTCCGCCGCCATGCGATCGGTCACGTCCACGCACAGCCCCGTCATGCGCACGATGCGCCCGGTCTCGTCCGCGACCATGTCGCCGCGTGCACGAACCCAACGCACTTCGCCCGAGGGCAGGACGATGCGGTAGCGATTGGACAACGGCGTTCGATTCCGCATTGCCTCGGCGATGCGAGCCTCGGCAGCCGCAAGATCGTCCGGGTGCACGATGGAGCGCCAGACCGCGAGCCGCGGTTGAACCACCGAAGAATCGAGCCCGTAGATTCGATAGAGCCCCTCCGACCAATCGATCGTGCCGGTGGAAACATCCCATTCCCAGAAGCCGGCCCCCGCCGCATGTTGCGCGGCGGACAATCGCCCGAGGGCCACTTGGAGTTCGGCTGCGCTTCTCTGGCCGAGGGCGGCATGATGCTGCACCGATTGCCGATAGAGTTTGCCGTAATCGACCAGCAGCATGACCAAGACGAAACCGGCAGCGAGCAATCCGTAGAGCCGGCCGGTATACCACCCCAGATCGAAGCGTCCCTGATTGAGCAGCCCCGCCAACGCGGTGTCGACCAGCCAGACGCTTGCGACCAGCATCACCCAAAGATCGAGCACGGTACGCGGGCGGCGCAAAGCGACCACGACCAGGGCGATCAGGTTGATGAGCCATGAAGCCATGGTCACCGAGCGCTTCAGAGGCGCATCGGCATCGCCGCGCATGAGTTCCGGCAGCAAGGCCGGCCCCGTCGCCAGCCAGGCAGCCAACCCACCCGCTAGGCACAGCACGAGGATCAGCGTGATGCCCACATCCCTGCCAGGACCGCGAGCGGATGCCGCCGACCGCTCCACGCCGATCAGCCCGTACCCGAGCAGGAACAGCGAGAAGCCCCCGTGCCAGGCCAAGTAGAGCCAAGCGGTTGTCTGACTTGCGGTGCCGAACAATCCAGCAGGGGCGAACACGCCCGGGAAGCTCAGGACGTACAGGATGGCCATCGTCGCACTGAACAGATAACCGCCCGCCAGCAGCAGCACCGCTCGCATTCCCAGGCTGCGAAACTGCGCGAACAGGAGCACGGCAGTCAACAGCTCGATGACGACGCGCGCGCCCAGGTACATCGGCACGAGAGCGTCGACTCGCGCCAGCGGCATCGCCGCGAACGGCGCTGCGGCGGCGAATACGAGCAGCGACAACAGAAATGCCGCACCCACCGTGCGCCACTGTGCCGCCCCGGGTGCAGTCGTCGCCAGCAGCGGCAATGCCTGCTCTGGCGAGATCGGTGGATCGGCCGGCGGATCGCGCAGCGGGCCCGGCATCGAGGACGTCAGAGGCGCAGGCATTCAGACCTCATGACGAAACACGTGCACCTCGCAATCGGCAGCGGCGCATCGCCGCGCAACCGACCTGTGCCCACCCAGGCCGAATACCGGCCCGGCGCATACCACGCGCCCACGCTGCGGTGCGTGCCGGCATTGCAGGTTCCAGCTGCGGACATCTTGCGCGAAGGCCCAGGCGCAGTAGCGCACTAGTTGACCTGAATGCCCGTTTCCTTGCGTATGCGCACCCATTTGTCGTAATCCTGCTTCACTCGGCGCGCCAAATCCTCGGGCGTGCCGGGCATCACCTCCGCACCGAGGCGCTCGAAGGATTCCCGGACCTTCGGCTGGGCGACCACGCTCGTGACGGCGTCACGCAACTTCTGCACCGCATCCTTGGGCGTGGCTGCCGGAATCGCGAGTGTCGTGTAGGTATAGGACTCGTAGCCGGGCAACCCCGACTCGTGAATGGTCGGGACATCCGGCAGGAACTTGGAGCGTTGCGAGGTCGTCACGGCGATGGCACGCAGCCTCCCCGACTTGATGAACGGGCCCGAAGCGCTGACTTGATCGAACATCAGATGCACCTGTCCTGCGATCATGTCCACCAGCGCCGCGCCCGCCCCCTTGTAAGGGACATGAGTGAACTTCACCTGCGCCATCGATTGGAAGAGTTCCCCCATGAGATGCACGTTGGAGCCGGTGCCGGCCGAGGCCATCAACAGCGCTGCGGGCCGCGACTTGGCCAGCACGATCAGCTCCCTGGTGTTGCGAACCGGCAATGCGGGATGCACGACGATGGCGCTGGGCACCAGGGAGATCATCGACGTGAAGACGAAATCGCGCAGCGGCTGATATTCTATCTGATCGTGGAAGGCAGGCTGGACCGCGAGCGTACCCGCCGCACCGAGCAACACCGTATAGCCATCCGGCGCCGACTTGGCCACCAGCGTCGAACCGATGCGACCGCCGGCTCCTCCTCGATTGTCCACGACGACAGGCTGCCCGAGTGCTTCGCTCAATCCCGGGGCGATCGTCCGGGCCGTGATGTCGATGTTGCCGCCCGGAGCGAAGGCGACGACGATGCGAATGGGCTTGGTCGGATAAGCGCCGATGGTGTCGGCCTGCGCCGCGTGCACCGTGACTGCCGAGGCTGCCACGGCAGCGCCAGCCACGAGGAAAAAACAGATACGGACGATCATCGATTGCTCCCCTCTTGCGTTCTTCGTTCAGGCCGACTCATGTGCGAGGCGACCCATCATGGACACGTCGCAGCTTCGGACCCGAAGGCCATGCCTCCGATGCTTGCAACAACTTGCACACCCGTATGGGGGGCGTTCGGAACCGCTCGCACGGCGCGGCAGAAACTGCGGCGGCCACCTCGGCGCCTGCGACATGAGCGGATTTTACGCCCGCTCCCGCAATGCCGCGGCCGCGGTCTTGGCGCTCCTCAGGGTATCATCGAAACCTACGACGTCCGATGGACGGTGCCTTCGCCGAAGCATTGCGCTCCTCGTCGATACCCGCTGGAAGGACCATGACCGACAACGACCGCTACGCCGCGCACGCTGCGCGTCAACGACAAGACCCGGATCTGCTCAAGGCGCAGATCCGACCGCTCGCCCTGCCCGAGTTGAAGCTGCCCGAATGCACGCCCGCCGCCGCCAGTTGTGTGAGCGCCCATGATGCCGACGGGCAGCAGAGCGCCGGTGAATTGATGCGCCGTCTTGCAGGCACCATCACGCAGTGGCGCAAGGAATTGCCCGAGGGCGTGCAACCGGCCTTGCTCGCCTTGGCCCAAGGCGGCGTCCAGATCTCCGTGACCTCGCTCGCGCAGGAGAGCTTTCACGGTATCCGCATCGACGGCCACATCAACGGCGCACCCTGCATGCTGCTGGCGCACCAGTCGACCGTGCAGATCCTGTGCTACGCCGAAGAAATCAAGCCGCCCGAGCAACCCAAGCGCAGCATAGGCTTCGTCATCGAGGGCGCGCACAGCCAGGCGTGACGACCTTTTCCAGGCGGCGAAGTCCGGTTTCAGGAGGCGAGACGCTGAATCGGCTGAACGCTGACCGCGACTGAAAGCATCTGGGTGGCTGCCCCCAGCACCACACCGCGCAGCGGCGTCACATCGGAGAAATCCCGCCCCCAGCCGAGCGTGACGAACTCGGTGCCTGCCAACTTCGCGTTGGTCGGATCGAAGGCGACCCAGCCGATCCCGGGACAATGACTCGCCACCCAGGCATGCGACGCGTCCGCGCCGACCAGGCGCCGGTTGCCCTGATGCTCCCGGGTGAGCACATAACCGCTGACATACCGGGCCGGCAGCCCGAGCGAACGCAGGCAGCTGATCATCAGATGGGCGAAGTCCTGGCAGACGCCGCGCCGATGCGCGAGGACTTCCGCCACCCGTGTGGTCACAGTCGTTGCCGTGGCGTCGTAGACGAAATCCCGGTGGATGCGCTCGGTGAGGTCGAGCATGGCATCGCCCCAAGAGCGTTTGGACTCGAAGCTCGGGCGCGCATAATCGGCGGCTGCTTCCAGCACCGGCGCGAGCGGCGACGCGCAGCGATACTGCTCGACGCCCAGATCGACCGGCGCGCCGAGCGCCTGCTGAGCCTGAGCGGATCTCCATCGGATCGGCCGGATCTGCCCAGGCTCGATGCAAGCCCGCACCGACACCTCGGACTGCGCCCGGACCACCAGTTCGTCGTGCGGATCGTAGACGGCGAAGCGCAACACGCCGTTGCCGAAATAATCCTCGCCGTCGGCGCATTCGACCGCAGCCGGCGCCACCGTCACGCTATGGGAGTGGACCTCCTGCCAGGGCGTGACCCGCGGCTTCAGATGCGCGAGCTGACGCGAGCTGGTCACCGTACTGGAATAGCGATAGCGCGTTTCGTGCACGACGCGATAGCGGAAGGTCGTCGACATGGCTCGGATCAAAGGCCCAGCATCGTGGCCGTGCTCGCATGCGCATGATTGAAGAATCGCTCCGCCAATCGATCGCTGAGATTGAACGCCGCGATGCGCAGGCCGTCGATGGCATCGCGCAGGTCCGCGTTCTCGGGATCGAGCTTGGCGGGCGCAAAGGAGGTCAATGCACGCAGCATGGGCGCGAACTCGTCGCAGCCGCAGGGACCGTAGACGCGTTCGAGCTTGACCAGATAGCCGTGGATGCCGTCTGCCTGGAACAGGACGGAACGCGGATTGTCCGGGTCCGCGACGAGCAGATCGAGCACCGGCAGCCACTCGGGGCGAGCCAGATAACGCGAACGGTAAGTCACGGTCGAGTCGGCCAGTTCGAGCAACCATCCCAGCCCGGAATGCAGCCCCTCCCGGAATGCGACTCGCAGCGCAAGGCACTGGAAGGCCAGGCGCTCGAGCCGCCGGCCGATGGAAAGCAGCCGCCACCCGTCGTCGCGCGTCATGCCGTCGAGCGCGAAGCCGGACAAGGTCATCATGCTGGTGACCGTACGATCCAGCCAGGCGAGCGTATCGCCGAGCGAAGGCTCCCGTCCCAGCACCGGATCCTTGAGCAGCCCGTTGATGGTGCGCCAGTTGTCCAGCGACATCCGGTCGCGCAGATTGAACGCGATGCCCTCCAGCGCCCGAAGATTGGCGGGCAGGCCGAACCGATGCGATTCCCGCGTGGACGCCGAGAGCAGCGCGCGTTCTTCGTGTTCCTCGCCCGACTTGAGGATCTGAAACGCCTGCGCCAGCGCGAGCACCGGCGCGCGCGCATTGTCCTCGGCATCGGTTTCCTGCAGGGAAAGGTTCAGGGCGACCCGCAACAGGCGCGCGCAATCATCGCAGCGCTCTTCGTAGCGACCGAACCAGAAGAGGTTCTCAGCCAGGCGCGAGGGAATGCCCGCGCGCAGGCGCACGAGGTCCTTGGCGGTGACCGTGCTGCGCAGCAGGGTGAAGGCCGTATCGACCGGCGCCGAGGACAGCACCCAGGTATCCTTGGACTGGCCTCCCCGCTGCATCGAGACGACGCGCTGACTGCGCGTGCTCGCCACGCGCGTCAAGCCCCCAGGCATGACGACGTACCCCGCCGGCGTGGCGACGGCGAACACGCGCAGTCCCACGCCGCGCGGTGCCAGTCGCCGCTGCTCTCCCTTGCCGAGCACCGGCGCCTGAGAGACGTGGATGAGTTCCTGCGCCACGAAGTGTTCGGGATGCGCATTGAGCTTCGCCCTGAGCTGGGCGAGGCCGGCCGCATCGAGATCCGCGCCGAAGATCGGATCGAAACCCACGGCCCGATCGGCAGGTTTGAAGACGAGGCGTTCGGCGTGCTCCAGAGCGTCTTCCAGCGCCGCCCGTTCACCGCACCACCAGGTTGCCACCGACGGCATGCGCAACGGTTCGCCGGTCAGCTGCTCGGTCAACTGCGGCAAGAATCCGAGCAGCGCGCCCGATTCGATCACGCCCGATCCGAGCGCATTGCCGATCAGCACCGAGCCGCGGCGCGCGCAGTCGACGAGGCCAGCCACGCCCAGGGCCGAATCGGTGCGCAACTCCAGCGGGTCGCAATAGTCGTCGTCCTGACGGCGCAGGATCGCGTGAACCCGCCTGAGCCCGCCGATGGTCTTGAGCCAGACACGGCCATCACGCACGGTCAGATCCCCGCCCTCGACCAGAGGAAAGCCCAGGTAGCGAGCCAGCAGCGCGTGCTCGAAGTAGGTCTCGTTGTAGGGTCCGGGTGTCAGCAGTACGGTCAGCGTGGGGCCGTCGCCCTTGGGCGCGAAGTGCATGAAGGATTCGCGCAAGCTCGCGAAGAAGCGCGCGAGGTGCTGCACGTGAAGGTCTTTGTACAGCGCCGGGAACGTGCGTGAAACGATGAGGCGATTCTCGAGGGCGTACCCTGCGCCTGAGGGCGCCTGCGTCCGATCGGCCATCACCCACCAGCGACCGTCCGGCGAGCGCGCGAGGTCCGCCGCGTAGACGTGCAGATGGATACCCGCCGGAGGAACGATCCCGTGCGCCGGGCGCAGGAAAGCGCTCTGATTGAAGACCAGCGAGGCGGGAATCGCCCCAGATTTCAACAGCGCCTGCTCGCCATACAGATCGCGCAGGATGGCGTCGAACACCGTCGCTCGCTGCATGATGCCCGCTTCGATCTCCCGCCACTCTTCCGGTGCGATCACCAGCGGCAGGACGTCGAGATCCCACGGACGATCGAAGCCCTTGGGATCGGCGTAAACGTTGTAGGTCACGCCGCTTTCTCGAATCTGGCGCTCGGCCCAGGACAGGCGCTCGCGCAATTCGACCGCAGAGCTTCGCGTCAGCTCGCGGAACAGCCCTGCCCAATGCGGTCGCGGCTGATGGGGCCGCTCGAACAACTCGTCGAAGCGCCCCTCGTCGAAGGCATAGGTGGCTAGCATGTGCTCTGGCATGATGGAAACGACTGCCGCTAAAGCGTCTGGCGAAAGCGCGCGCGCCGCCCCTTCATCGGCAAACCACGCCGTCAGACCTTTGGACGAACCCGGGCGCTCCCATGCATGTTACGACCGACGCAGATCGAGCGTGAAGGGAAAATCCGGATTTCTCGATCGCATGACAGGGGCGCGCTCGCCTGGCGTATGCCCCATGCGGAAGAATCGTGCCAGGCGCCGCGCCTCGGCTTCGTAGGCATTGACGGGCAACGTGGCGTAGTTGCGCCCCCCCGGATGCGAGACGTGGTACTGGCAGCCCCCCACGGATCGATCCATCCAGGTGTCGACGAGATCGAACGTGAGCGGCCCGTGCGGCGGTATGGTCGGATGCAGACTGGACACCGGCCACCAGGCCTTGTAGCGCACCCCCGCGACGTACTCGCCCACGTTGCCTGTCGGGTGCAGCGGCACGTGGCAGCCGTTGCAGGTGAGCACGTGCCTGTCGTCGATCAGTCCCGTCGTCTTGACTTGCAGCCGCTCCACGGACGAATCGACATACCGCACGGTCCCGCCGCTGGTGCCCTCCTCGCCCAACACATGCCATGGTTCCAGTGCGAGCCGCAACTCGACATGCACGTCCTTGGCCGTGAAGTCGCCGATGCGCGGAAAGCGGAACTCGAAGTGCGGCGCAAACCATTCGGGCGGCATCGGGTAGCCGAAGTCGGTCATCTCTTCCAGGACGTCGCAGAAGTCGCCCCAGACGAAGTGCGGCAACATGAAGCGGTCGTGCAGCTCCGTCCCCCAACGCTTCAAGCGCGGGGGCTGATACGGATGCTGCCAAAACCGCGCCACCAAACCACGCAGCAGCAGCTGTTGCGCGAGACTCATGCGGGCATGGGGCGGCATCTCGAAGGCGCGCAGCTCGAGCAGCCCCAGCCGACCGGTGGCACTGTCCGGTGAGTAGAGCTTGTCGATGCAGAACTCCGCCCGGTGGGTATTGCCGGTCACGTCGATCAACAGGTTGCGCAGGATGCGGTCCACCTGCCAGGGACGACTGCCGGCACCCGCTTGCAGTCGCGCGAGTTCCTGGAATGCGACCTCGATCTCGTAGAGCGAGTCGTTGCGCGCTTCGTCGACGCGCGGCGCCTGGCTGGTCGGCCCGATGAACAAGCCCGAAAACAGGTACGACAAGGACGGATGGTTCTGCCAGTAGCCGAGCAGGCTCGCCAGCAGATCGGGACGGCGCAGAAAGGGGGAATCCGCCGGCGTCGCCCCGCCCATCACGAAGTGATTGCCGCCACCGGTGCCGGTATGGCGCCCGTCGAGCATGAATTTCTCGGTCGACAAGCGCGTCTCGTGTGCAGTGTCGTACAAGAATGTGGTCTGCTCGACCAGTTCCTCCCAATCGGCCGCGGGCTGGATGTTCACCTCGATCACCCCCGGATCCGGCGTGACTCGCAGATGCACCAGCCGCGGGTCGCGCGGGGGTTCATAGCCTTCGAGTATCACCGGGATACCGAGCGCGCGCGCCGTCGCTTCCACGGCGGCGACGATCTCTAGGTAATCCTCCAGCCTCGCTGTCGGCGGCATGAAGATGTACATGCGCCCGTCGCGCGGTTCCGCGCACAATGCGGTGCGCGTAATCCAGCTTGCCGATTCGAACGGCTGCGGCGCTCGATCGGGCTGCGCGTTGCTGGCCCGACTCGGTCCGCCGCTCCAATCGTCGGCGCTCTTGGTGGCCGCACCTTGCACGTCGGGCGCATAAGGATCGGTCGTCAGGGCCATCCACTGCTCGCCGTCGCTGCCCTCGCCCACTTGCTGACGAATCCTTGCCTGCGGAGCCAACGCGCCGAAGGCCTGCGACAGATCCGGCGGGTAGACCCAGGGATAGTCGCCTTTCGCCGTCCAGGGCTGGGAATCGAGCGGCAGCCGATAGCCGATCGGCGAATCGCCCGGAACGAGATAGCAGCGCTCGTCGCGCAGAAACCATGCGCCCGTTTGCCAACGCGCCGCAGCGGCGGATCGTCCCAGAGGCAGCACGTGACCGACGACTTTGTCGAGTCCCTGGGTGAAGACCTTGCGCAGGCGCTCGCGTTCCAGCGCATCGGAGACGCGCGAATCGAAAGGATCGACGTTGGCCGGCAGGCGCCGCTCGCGCCAAAGATAGTAGAAGACATCTTCGTACGCCGGAAAGACGAAGCGCGAGTCCACGCCCAGGCGCTCGGCCACATCGATCAGAAACTCGTGCGCCTGCGCATCGCCGAAGCCGTAATTCTTGCGCTCGTCGGCGTACAAGGCGTGATCGGCCCAAAGGGGCTCGCCGTCCTTGCGCCAGAAAGCGTTCAGCGACCAGCGGGGCAACTGTTCGCCCGGATACCATTTGCCTTGTCCATAATGCAGCAGGCCACGCGGCGCGTAGTGGCTCTTCAGGCGCTGCAGCAGATCCGCGGCCTTCTGCCGCTTGGTCGGCCCCATGGCGTCGGTGTTCCACTCGGGCTCGTCGCGGTCGTCGATGGCAACGAACGTCGGCTCGCCGCCTTGTGTCAGACGAACGTCGTGCGCCACCAGATCCTGATCGATACGCAGCCCCAGAGCTGCGATCCGGGCCCACTGCTCATCCGTATAGGGCTTGGTGACGCGCGGGGTTTCGTAGATACGCGCCACCTTCATGGTGTGCTCGAAGGTCACCTCGCACTGCTCGAGAGCGCCGCTGATGGGCGCAGCAGACGACGGATCGGGGGAGCATGCCAGGGGGATGTGGCCCTCGCCGGCCAGCAGTCCGGATGTCGGGTCGAATCCGATCCAGCCCGCCCCCGGCAGATAGACCTCGCACCATGCGTGCAGGTCGGTGAAGTCGGCCGTCGGGCCGGAGGGCCCATCGAGCGCCTTGACGTCGGGTGTGAGCTGAATCAGATACCCCGAGACGAAGCGGGCGGCCAATCCGAGGTGACGCAGCAACTGCACGAGCAGCCAGCCGGAGTCGCGGCAGGAACCGGCCCGGGAGGCCAGGGTCTGCTCGGGCGTCTGCACGCCCGGCTCCATCCGGATCAGGTATTTGATGTCGTTTTGCAGGCGCTGATTGAGCTCGACCAGGAACGACGCCGTGGGGGCGGGCTTCGTCGAGATGCCGGCAAGATAGTCGGTGAAGCCCGCCGTCGCCGGCAGGCACTCCAGGAACGGTCGCAACTCGCGACGCTGCTCCTCGGTGTACTCGAAGGGAAACTTCTCCGCATGCGGCTCCAGAAAGAAGTCGAACGGATTGAGCACGGACATCTCCGCGACCAGATCGACTTCGATGCGCAACTCACTCGCCTTCTCCGGAAACACCAGTCGGGCGAGATAGTTCGATTGCGGATCCTGCTGCCAGTTGACGAAGTGCTCCACGGGCTCGATCCGCATGGAATAGGCGAGGATACGGGTGCGGCAATGCGGCGCCGGGCGCAGGCGCACGACCTGCGGCCCGATGCTCACCGCTCGATCGTAACGATAGTGGGTGACGTGATTGAGTGCGACGTGCACCGACATTGTGAATCCTTAAATGGATGGGTGCCGCGATCTTCGGGACACTGCGCTCAGCCGGCCACTTGCGCCTGGTTCTGCTCGAGATTGGTCCAGAATCCGCAAAAATACTCGGAGGAGATTTCTTCATGGATGCGCGCGAGGTCGGCCTGGATCGCATCCATGTATTCGTGGCGCACGGCCGGGGAAACATTGTCGAGCTTCATCCCGGCGAGCCGGCGCTGCGCGACGCGGGTTGCCTTGATCGGCCCGGCGTGATGCGGCAGTTCGGACAGACAGCTTTCGAGCTCATCCAGACAGTAGCGCACCGTGCGCGGGAAATGCGGGTCTTTGAGCAGGTAGTCGACGACGCTGGCGCTGCGGATCTGCACCGATACATGGCGCCGATACATCTGATAGGCACTCAGGCATTTCAGCACGCCGATCCAGAGCAGAGCGATCGAAGGATCCTCGGGAACCTGCTGGCGAGGTACCAGGACAGCCGCATTGATGTCGACGATGCGGGTGGTCATGTCGGCGCGTTCGACGTGCTGTCCGAGCACCATGAAGTGATGCGCCACGTCGTGGCTCATGCAGTCGGCAAGCAATCCCGCCACCGCCTGACGGCGCTCGATCAATTCTTCGAGCATCTGGGTGCGCTGCGCCCGCCCGATCGCCGTGCTCGAACTGCGATTGACGAAAAGATAGAGCGAGTTGATGCGCTCCCAGGCCAGGCGCGGCAACACCTCCCTGAGCGTGCGTGAGTTCTCGCGGGCAGAGCGGACGGACGAAACGATGGAGCCGGGATTCTTTTCGTCCGTGATGAGGAAGCCCATGATGGCGGCCTCGTCGGCTGCGCTGACGGAACGGCGGAACAGGTTGTCGAGGCCGGCGACGCTGATCAGGACATCCCAGCCGAAGGAGGCGTTTCGCGGCAGGTCGAGCAAGACCTGCGTGGTTGCGTTGATCAGGCGAGCGGAGCTTTCCGCCCGCTCGAGGTAGCGACCCAGCCAGTAGAGATTCTCTGCGACTCGTGACAGCATTTTCAGGTTCTCACGTCCACGATCCAGGTGTCCTTGCTCCCGCCGCCCTGCGACGAGTTGACGACCAGCGAGTTCTCGCGCATTGCCACGCGCGTGAGCCCGCCGGTGGTCGCGTAGAGGCTGTCCGACTGCAGCACGAAGGGACGCAAGTCCAGATGCCGCGGAGCAAGATCATCGCCGATCAAGGTCGGCGCGGTCGAGAGCAGCAGCGTGGGCTGGGCCATGTAATTGCGCGGATCGGCCTTGATCCGGCTCGCGCACTCCTCGCGCTCCGACGCCGTGGCGCGCGGCCCGATCATCATGCCGTATCCCCCCGACTCGTTGGCTGGCTTGACCACCAGCTTATCGAGATTGGCCAGCACGTAGTCCCGTTCGTCGTCGTGCATGCACAAGTAACTCGGCACATTGGGCAAGATGGCTTCTTCCGCGAGATAGTACTTGATGAATTGCGGCACGTACGCGTAGACCACCTTGTCGTCGGCCACACCCGCTCCGGGCGCGTTCGCGATCCCGATGGTGCCTCGTCGCCACGCTCTCATCAGACCCGGCACACCCAGCACGGAGTCTTTGCGGAAGGCTTCCGGATCGATGAACTCGTCGTCGATGCGACGGTAGATGACATCGACGCGCCGCAGGCCGTCGATCGTCTTCATGTACACGACGTCGTTGTCGCCGACCACGAGATCGGAGCCTTCCACCAGGATGGCCCCCATCTGCTGGGCGAGGTAGCTGTGCTCGAAATAGGCCGAGTTGTAGATCCCCGGGGTGAGGACTGCGATCACCGGGCGCTCCGAAGGGCGGGGCGACAAGGCCGCAAGCGTCTCGTAGAGGCGCGTCGTGTAGTCGTCCACGGGCAGGATGTCGCAAGCCTGGAACATTTCCGGGAACAGGCGCTTCATCAGCATCCTGTTTTCGAGCATGTACGAGACACCGGAGGGCACGCGCAGGTTGTCCTCCAGGACGTAGACCGTCCCATCGCGATCTCGCACCAAATCAGTGCCGCAAATGTGCGCCCACACCCCGAATTGGGGCGCATGCCCCACGCACTGCACTCGGAAGTTGCGCGATCCGGCCAGCACCTCGCGCGGAAACACGCCATCCTTGACGATACGCTGTTCGTTGTAGATGTCGTTGATGAAGCAGTTGAGCGCGGACAATCGCTGCTTGAGGCCCGCCTCGATGCGCCGCCACTCGTCGCGCGCCATGATGCGCGGAATGATGTCGAACGGCCAGGCGCGATCGATGTTCTCGCCTTCGCTGTAGATCGTGAAGGTGATGCCCATGGTCATGATGGCCGCATCCACCGTCGCACGACGCTCGCGCAATGCGACCTTGTCGAGCTTGGACAGATGATTGAAGAGTTCTCGGGCAGCCGGCCTGGGTGCACCGGATGCATCGATCAGCTCGTCGAAAGCGGCTCCCCGCGGGTAGGTGGACGGATCCAAGTGCATATCGATACTCCCTGTAGGCACTCCAGCAAGAAGCGTGCGCAGGTGTCTGCAGCGCTAAGCCATGCGGATCTTCGCTGCTTGGTCGGCGACTTCGTCGTCGAGCAGATCGAGCAGCATTCCGAGCCACTGAGCGTTCAGGCGCCGACCGATGAACACGAGGCGCGTGCGCCGATCCGCCGAGGGCCATCGCGCCATCCACTGCGGGGCGTCGTAGACGTGCTGCACACCGTGAATCACCGCCGGGCGTTCAGGATCCTCGACGACGCTCACGATGCCCTTGACCCGCACCAGATCGTCGCCGCAGTTCTCCGCCAGCGCTGACACGAACAGCGCGAGTGTAGCCGCATGCACGGGTTCGTCGCGGACAATCGAAACGCTCGTCATGCCGGTGCTATGGGCGTGGGAGGCGACATCCACGCGATACGTCGCCAGCCCGCGCAGCGGCGCCGCAGTCGCAAGGAAGGCCGGCATGCGGGTCGCGACATCGGCCGGGAACAAGACATCCGGCTCGATCTGCCCCCGTACGGCGCGCAGCGTGGGACAGTCGCCATGAATATCGCGCAGCCGTGCCTCGAGCGATTCCGGGCAGGCTTGCGGGACGTCCGTCTTGGTCAGCACGATGCGATCGGCGAACGCGATCTGCCTCGCGCACTCCACGTAGCCCGCCAAGGAACGCGTTCCCGCAACCGCGTCGACCGTGGTGACGACGCCGGCGAGCACGTAACGCTCGCGAACCGATGCGTCGGTCATCAAGGCGTGGAGAATCGGCGCCGGATCGGCCAATCCCGAGGTCTCGATGACGACCCGCTCGAACGCAGGCAGGCTGCCGGCCGCGCGCCCTGCGGCCAGCTCGCTCAGCGTGAGCACCAGGTCGCTGCGCACCTGGCAGCACAGACAGCCGTTGGAGAGTTGGACGAAGCTCTCGTCGCTCGTTTCGATCAGATCGTGATCGATGGCGATCTCGCCGAACTCGTTGACGATCACGGCCGTGCGCCGCATCTGCGGATGCCGCAGCAGCGCGTTGAGCAGCGTGGTCTTGCCGCTGCCGAGAAAACCGGTGAGGACATTGACCGGAATCACGAGGACTCCGATACGACTCGAATCGGGCTTGCGCGCGCGACACCGAACGAGCGGCGCAGGGCCCCGAGCACACCGACAAGCGATCCGCACGGCAGCACGCGCGGCGCAGTGGCGGCGCCGTCCGCTGGCCGCACGGTCTCGACCCGCCAGCGGAACGGCGTATCGCTCGCAGGCCGCGCGACGGTCACACGCGTGCCGTCGGCACTGCGAATGATCGCGATCTGCGGGAACTCAGCCGCCTCGACTGTCGCCTCGACTTGCCACAGCGCGAGCGTTTGTTCAAAAAAAGTCCGCAAACGATCCTCAGTGAGGCCAGCGTCTGCCATCGAGTGTTCCGAGACGGACATTCAGAGCCCTAGAGGCGACACGCGCCGCCCCGGATCTCGTCGGAGATCCGGCGCAACAGGTACGTACCGTCGCTGGGCGTCGCATGCAGCACCCCCTCTTCCATGGCCACCTTGCCACGCAGCACCGTGAGCGACGGCCACACGTGCACCTCGTGACCTTCCCAGGGCGAATAATCCTGTTCGTGCAGCATCTCTTTGCGCACGATGGTGCGCTTCGCCGGATCGAGAACGGCGATGTCGGCGTCGGCGCCCGGCGCCAAGGCACCCTTACGGGGATAGAGTCCCATGATCTTTGCCGCATTGCTGGAAACGAGGTCGACGAACCTCTCCAGCGAGTAACCGCGCCGCCCCACCATTTCCGTATACATGATGGCGAGGCGCGGCTCGACGCCGACGTTGCCGCCCGTCGTGTCGTCAATCCGCTTGCCGATGGTCTTGACGTTGAGCGAGCAGCAGACCTCGTCGGTGGCGACGGTGTGGACGGTGCCGTCGAGCGTCCCGGCCCACAGTTCGTTCTGGTCTGCCTGGGATTTGAGCGACGGATAGGTGTGATAGATCTGGCCGTTGGGCCGTTTGTAGTCCTCGGCGGTGTACATCAGGTACTGATGCAGCGTCTCCGCGTAAACCGGAAGCCCTCGTTCGCGAGCCTCGCGCACCGCCTGCACCCCGTTGGCCGCGCTCACATGCATGAAGTACAGCGCGATGCCGGGAACGTTCTGCGCCAGCGCCAGCACCCGACGAAAAGACATGTCCTCGGACATCGCGTTGTGCACCTCGGCCATGTGCTCGAAGCCGACCCGACCTTCGCGAATCAGCTTCTCGTACATGTGCATCACGATGTCGTTGTCCTCGCCGTGCATCACGCACAGGCCGCGTTCGCGTGCGACCACCTGGAACACCTCCCAGATGTCGCCGAAGTCCACCATGCGCCCGCGCCGACTGGGCGTGATGTCGGTGGTGAAGATCTTGACCGTCGGATAGCCATCGCGGATCGCCTGGCCCAACTGCTCGAAGATCTCCGTGGGCAACGAGCCTTCCACCATGACGTGATAGCTGTAATCGCAATAGCACTGGCCGCGCCAGTCTTCGTGGCGCTTGTCGATGGCCTGCTGGATCGTGCTGCCATGCGTCCAGCGGGCGAAGTCGATCAGCGTCGTCGTCCCGCCATAGAGCGCCGCCCGACTCACGACCGAGGGCGGATCGGTGTAGATGACCGTGCCATCGGGCTGGGGCGAATACCATTTGCAGTGGACGTGCGGATCGATGCCGCCCGGCATCACGATCTTTCCCGTCGCGTCGATGATCCGGGCCGCATGCCGCTCGGTGAAGGTCCCGGCGGCGGCCACGGCCGCAATCTTGTCTGCCTGAATGGCGACGTCGTACGCCCCAGCGCCGTTGGGCGTCACGACACGATCGCCCCGAATCACCAAATCGAACATCGTCTCCTCCTCCATGCGTTCAACGCTCGTTTCACCGCAGTTCTCGACACCGATTCAAGCGGCCAGCACATGGCGCCGCAATGAACCGATCGCCTGATCGAAATCGTCGATCGTATCCAGGGAAAGCAGCATCGACTCGGCCTGCTGCACGCCTTCGGCAGTCAGCACATGGCCCGCGAGTTCGCGAAACTTGGCCAGAATCTCCGAGCGCTCGAAGGGCTGGTTGAAGTCGCCGCGATGGCTCTCGACGGCGTGCGTCGCGCTGCGGCCGTCCTTCAGCACCACCCTCACACGGGCCGGCCGCCACCTCGGCGCGCGCGCGCTCATGGCGGGATCTTCTTCGATGTGCACGCGCCTGCGCAGCATCGCTACTTGCGGATCGGCCAAAGCGCTGTCGTCCAGACCGGCGTGACCCAGTCTGCCTCGCACGACGAGCACGGCGGCGGCGTGCGGCAAGGAGTACTTGGAGGCGAAGAAGTTCGGCGGCTCGGGGTTCTTCATCACCGCAGCGAAGCGGTAAGTCGCGATGTCGATGCGCTCGATCTGATCGGGCTGCGGCCGCAGTTGCGCGAGCGCGACGTTCAGGGCATCCAGCGCCGGATGGATCGGATTGCAGCAGGCGTAGAGACGAAAATAGTTGCGCATGATGGCCCAGCTCGACCCCAGATCATCGAGCAGATGCTCGCCATCGAATCCGGTGCCCACCATCTGCCCCAGGGCTTCCTCGATCGCGCCCGGCTGCGCAGTGAACCCCGCCTGCGCCAGCTCGGGCGCCAGAGCACCGACGAAACCGCTCATGCCACCGGCAACATTCAGCGTCGTCGCACCTGCGACGACATTGGTGTAGCTCGGCGTCAGAAGCAGCGTGGTCGATATCCGCATCGCACGACTCACGCCCTCCCCGTCGAGGCCCGCCATGCGCGCACCGGCCGCCGCTGCGGCAAGCAGAGACGCCTGGCCGTTCTGGTGCGCCAGCGGCCGGGGCGTGAATGCCGCGCATAACCGCCCCGCTGTCTCATACCCCACGATGAACGCGCCGAGCACATCGCGCCCGCAGGCGTGCCTGCCTTGCGCAATGGCGAGTATCCCCGGCAGCACCTGGATCGCAGCCTGCCCGGAGACCAGGCGCAGCCCTTCGCACAGTTCGATCGCCCGGCCGGCGATGCCGTTGAGCAAGGCGGCCGTTCGAGTGTCTTGCGAAGCCCAGCCACGCGCGAGCAACGTGGCACCCGTGCCGGTCGAACCGAGCTGCTTGCGCAGGGCCGCCACTTCCGGGCGTTCGCTGCCCGCCAACATCACACCGACGGTATCGAGCAGAACGAGCCTCGCATGATCCCGCACGGCCTCCGGGACGTCTTCCCACCGCGCCGACGCGACGAAGTCGGCCAACCGATCGATCGCCTGCCCCATGAAGTCGCCTCCCTAGTCCAGCTTGACCCCAGCCTGCTGGATGATTTTCGTCCAGCGCGGGATCTCATCGCGCACGAAGCGCTCGAACTCCGCCGGCCGATTGCCGACGGGCACCGCGCCCTGCTTGGCCGAAAAATCCCGGACCGACGGGTTCGCGAGCGCCTTGGCGGTCCCCGCGCTGAGTTGATTCACGATCGCCTCCGGTGTTCCAGCGGGCGCCATCAGACCGAACCAGCCAACGACATCGTAATCCTTGAATCCCGACTCGATCGCCGTCGGAACATCCGGCAACGCCGGACTGCGCTCGCGTGTGGAAACAGCCAGCGCGCGCAGGCGCTTGGCTTGGATCAGCGACAATGCGGTTTCGATGGTGTAGAAGGCGGTCGTGGCTTCGCCGCTCATCACCGCTGTCGTGGTCGCGCCGCCGCCCTTGTAGGGCACGTGAGTGAGATTGCTCTGCGTGACGAGCCCGAACAACGCCCCGGCCAAGTGCATGGCCGATCCAGCGCCCGCCGATGCGTAGAGTACTTGGCCCGGGCGTTCACGTGCCAGCTTGACGAAATCCTGGAGGCTCTTTGCGGGGAACGAGGGCAGAACGGCGATGACGTGCGGCACACTGACGACCTGGCTTACACGAACCAAATCCTTGACCGGATCGTACCTGAGCTTCGGATACAGCCCGGGCACGAAGGCGAACGACGCCGAAGTCATCAGTAACGTATAGCCGTCGGGCGCCGACTTCGCGACATGCTCCGTGCCTATCGTCGATCCCGCGCCCGGCCGGTTCTCGACGAGGAATTGCTGCCCGTAGGATTCCGTCAGCTGCTGCGCCAACAAACGGGCGAAGATGTCGGTCCCGCCGCCCGGCCCGAACGGCGTCACGATGCGCACCGGTTTTTCCGGCCACTTGGAAGACTGCGCACCGGATTGAAGCGGCCAGGCAGCGAGCGTCAGCCCGAAAACCAGAAGCCGTTTTTTCCAACCGCGCCCACCCGACTGTGCGTGCTTCACCATCGTTCGTTCCCCATATTCCGTCAATCGATTACCGCGCGCTCGACCGATGCGCGACAGTGTAACGTCGTTGCCGTGGAGGAAGTGCCCTTCCACGTGCCCAGGGCGCTGCGGCCCACGGCGCTCGCTCTGAGGCGGGAGCTGCCGGCTCCTCGGCTCTTTCAGGCCGCACTATTTCGCAAGGCCGAGTTCCGTAAGTATCGTCCGGTACTCCACGGTCTCCGCCTGCAGAAACCGGACCGCATCGCGCGCATTCATGAAGTCGGGAATCAGCAGGTTGTCTGCCAGGTACTTCTTCCACTCATCCGTCGCCGCGAGCGCGGCGAACTCCGCTTCCCAGAAGGCGACTTGCTCCGGCGTCATGCCCTTGGGCCCGATCACCCCGCGCCAAAATCTGGATACCGAATTGACGCCAACTTCCTTCCATGTCGGCGTGGAAGCGTAAGCGCCCGGCAGCCGGGTATTCGAGGCCACCGCGAGGGCTCTCAACTTGCCCGCCTGCACGTGCGGCATCGGGTTGGCCGGGCTGGAGACGAGCACATCCACATTGCCACCGAGCACGGTGGCCATGGCTTGCGTCGAAGCATTGAACACCACGGCCTTGACCCTGCGCAGATCGACCCCGGCAGCGCGTGCGACCTGGGCAATCGCGATATGCGCCGGATTGCCCAGACTCGTGGCGATGCCGAACGAAAGACTGCTCGGATCCTTCTTCAGCCGCTCGACGAGATCCTGCGCGCTCTTGATGGCCGAATCCGCGCGCACCGTGAAGACGATGTCCTCGCGCGAAAGATGCACGATGGGGGTGACTTCCGTGAACGAAATCGAGCTGCTGCCGATGATGGGATTGATCACGAGCGAATTGGTCGTCATCGAAAGATAATGCCCATTGCCCGGATGCGTATTGAGATAGGTCCACGCGATCGCGCTGCCACTGCCAGGACGATTGATCACCGTAATGGGCTGACCGATATTGCGCTTCTCCTGCAAGATGCGTTGCGCGGCGCGCGCGGCGAGATCGAGCGACCCGCCCGCCGCCACGCCAGAGATGATCTCGATCGGCCGGCTAGGCTTCCACTCCGCCGCCGATGCCGACCCGCCGAGCGCGCCGATCAACGCCATCCCGCACAGCGACGCGCCGCGTGACGCGCGCACGACTCGATGCATCCACTTTTTCAGTAACGTCTTCATGGGTTGTCCCTGGCTCTCTCAAGTAGTGGGTAACGGTTGTTGCATGCGCTGCGAGACCTCCGCAGCGGACCCGGACGCCCCGAAAACGAGCAGCGGCGGAACCACGATCGATCAATACACTGACCACCCCGCAGAATCATGAAAGGTCCGATTGCGCCGTCCGCGCGGGTCGATGGCTGCGATCGAGCAAAAGTCACGCCATGCACCGCACGCAGACTTGCGCTGCGCGGCGGAGCCGCCCACGCCGGACGCATCGCGCCGCTGGTGCAGGCTCTTCCGCCCCGACCTGAGGAACCTCGGCATCGGTGTCGGCCATCGAGCCGGTTTGCACCCGAACCCGTCTTCGGCAACCGGCGCCCCGGTCGATGCAGGTAGTCTCCCCGCGAGTACTGGACGATGTCAGTCATCCGGGAACTGGAATACCGCCGCCGGCTCATCACCGCGCTGCTGATCGCGCGGAAGCCGCTGCGCGGCAGCGAGCACGAACGGCGCCACGCGCTCGACGGTGCGCAGCTGGGCTTCGGTCAGCCGATATCCCGCCCGCTTGAGGGAAGCTTCGAGCAGTTGCTGGACAGCGGGCTCGATTTCGCCGGCCGCCGCAACCGGGATTGACTGAAGAAGGGCCGCCTTGTGCCCGCCCGCCAGCAGATCAGGACGACGCGAGCGCCACGGCGTGGCCTGTTCGTACGCGTGCCCCGCCTTGAGCACGGTCGCCTCGTCGAACGGCCGGCCGGCGATCTGCATGGCCAGCGGCAGGCCGGTGTCCGTGTAACCGTTGCAGACCACCATCGCGGGAGCGCCCGTCAGATTGAAGGTGGCGTAGAAGTTCGGATTCTCCCATTTGTCGGCGAATCCGCCGCCGAGCAGAGAATCGAGCCTCGGGGCGGGCGTACCTGCCGGTGTCAGCAGTACATCGAACTGCTCGTAGAGTGGCTTGAGCTCGTCGAGCATGCGGCGCCGCTCGCGCTGCGCGCGCACGATGTCCGCGGCCGTGAACATGCAGGCGGCGAGGTTGCGTCCGATGAAGTCGGCGCTGAAATCGTTGGGCCGATGTCGCAAATCCGCATCGTAGATGTTCAGCAGCTCGCTGCGGGAAATGACCGAGCGCACGTCGTTGTACTGCTGGCGCGAACGCAGGCGCGCGACGCCGATCCGGGCTCCCAGACCGCGAAACACTTCGATCGCAGCCTCCATCGCCTTCATGGTGACGGCCGCTGCAGGCGCCTCGCTCTCCCACCATTCGGCAGGCAGACCGATCCGCAAGCCCCGGATGTCGCCCGTCAACGCAGCGCGAAAATCCGGGACTGGACGACGCGCACTGGCCGGATCCAGCGGATCGTGGCCTGAGATCGCCTGCAGCACGATGGCACAATCCTCGACCGTCCAGGCCAGCGGCCCGCAATGATCGAAGGTGTACGAGTTCGGAATGACACCATGGCGGCTGACGCGTCCATAGGTCGGCTTGATGCCGGCCAGCCCGCACAACGCAGCAGGAATTCGAATCGAGCCGCCTGTATCGGTGCCCAATGCAAAAGGTATGAACCCCGCCGCGACCGCTGCACCTGCTCCGGAACTGGAGCCGCCAGTGAAGCAGGCCGTATCCCACGGATTGCGTGCGGGAGGCCAAGGCAGATCGAGAGAGGGCCCCCCGCTGGCGAACTCGTGGGTGGCCAGTTTGCCCAGAAGCACCGCGCCCGCGTCTTCCAGCTTGCGAGCAGCCGTGGCGCTGCGGGCTGGCACATGGTCGATGAGAATCTTCGAGTGGGCTGTCGTACGGATGCCGGCCGTCTCGAAGACGTCCTTGAGGCCGAACGGCATGCCGTGCAGCGGCCCTCGCCATTCGCCCCGCATAATCTGCGCTTCGGCGACCCTCGCACACTGGAGCGCATGCTCGGCCGTGACGGTGACAAAAGCGTCGAGCTGCTCGTCGAGCGACTGGATCCGCGCGAGGCAGGCCTCGGTGAGCTCCACCGGCGAAACTTCACGCGCTGCCAGGAGCGCGGAGGCCTGCGCGATGGTCAATGAATGTAGAGGTTCGGTCATCGCCTTTCCTGCTCAACATGCGTGCGGGTGCCTCCGCACCGACCGGCCGGAATTCCAACCGGGCCCAGACGCAAGCTTAGTGATTCCCGCGTAGCATGAATAGCGCCGTAGCGCCTTCGACCCCCGCTCCCCGCAGACACGCACGTCGAGCGGCGGTCTGCGGCGACCATGGATCAGAGTCAGCACCTCGGGATTACGGTTCGAGCAAACGCCCGCCCCGCGTGCATCTCGCAAGACGCAATGCTGTGCAGCGGTTGCTGCCGTGCGCTGATGTGGGTATGGACCTGGGTAGCCACTCGGGACAGCCACCCGCCAGAGACAGATCGTCGTTGTACGCGAGCCTGGCGACCGAGGATCGGGCCACGCGCCCTCGGCGAAGAAGCCCCATTGAGCGAGAGCGCCGCTCAACCGGGACAGGACGACCGAGGCGAAGAGACAGCGCTGCCACGCAACGGACAGGCGTCTCGGGGAGCATCGTCGATTCGCCGCCAAGGCCGGGCGAATCGGGTGGACGCACTGGCGGAGAGAGAG
>LNFM01002980.1_pt1 | contig 34392 bp, 27 predicted proteins | sample 596031 | NCBI WGS metagenome assembly LNFM01 (sample SAMN04254537, study PRJNA301005) | activated carbon metagenome | isolation source: dual media filters at the Ann Arbor, Michigan drinking water treatment plant | place: USA: Ann Arbor
AACGAACAGGTGCTGCGGCAGGTGCTGCGTATCGCCGATCCGGACAATCGCAGCGGCCAGCAGGAAAACACCGGCAAAGGTCACGCGCAGGCCGACTGGCGCCAGATTGGGCTGGGTGCACAGATTCTCGCCGACCTGGGCGTGCGCAAGATGCGAGTGATGAGCAATCCGCGCCGCTATCATGCGCTGTCGGGTTTCGGTCTCGAAGTCGTCGAATACGTGAGCTGAGGACGCAGGCAATGATCACCATCATCGAAGGCAGCATGATTCTGACCGCGCCGGCGCGCATCGGCATCGTCGCGAGCCGTTTCAATCATTTCATCGTCGATGCACTTGAAAGCGGCTGCCTCGACGCGCTGCGCCGACACGGCGTGAAGGATGACGGCATCACGATCGCCCGCGTGCCGGGCGCGTTTGAAATGCCGGTCGTCGTGCAGAAGATGGCCGCGAGCGGCAAGTACGACGCGGTCATCGCGCTCGGTGCCGTGATTCGCGGTTCGACGCCGCATTTCGACCACGTCGCCGGCGTCTGCTCGCGCGGACTCGCGAGCGCGGCTTCCGACACCGGCGTGCCGGTCATCTTCGGCGTGCTGACGGTGGACTCGATTGAACAGGCCATCGAACGCGCGGGCACCAAGGCCGGCAACAAGGGTGCCGAAGCCGCCGTGACTGCGATCGAAATGATCTCGCTGCTGCGCGGCCTCTGAGTTGTGCCAGACACCGACACCCTGCCCGCGCGGAGCCGCCCGATGAGCGGCAACGCCGGAAGAGTCAAGGCCCGGCGCTGCGCGGTGCAGTCGCTGTACCAGTGGCAGGTGGCCGGGGCGACGCCGGAGACCATCCTCGCCGAGTTCCTGAACGAGCGTGAAGTCGACAAGGTCGACGTCGAATATTTCGCGACGCTGACGCGCGAAATCCCGCGCGCCGCCGATGAACTGCGCGCGCTGCTGCAGCCACTGCTCGACCGGCCGTGGGAGCGCGTCGGGCCGGTCGAACGCTCGGTGCTGCTGATCGGCGCCTATGAGCTGAAGCACTGCCTGCACATTCCGTATCGCGTCGTCGTCAACGAAGGCGTGGAGCTGTCGAAGATGTTCGGCGCCGACGAGGCGCACCGCTATATCAACGGTGTGCTCGACCGGCTCGCGCGCGAACTGCGCGCGATCGAGATCAGTGCCGGCTGAGGCGCATCGGCCATCGCCGCGCGCAGGGCGGTGAACGAATTCCAATTCATCTATGACCTGATCGCGCCCGGTGTCCGCGCGCGCAGCGACGTGCTGCTCGGCATCGGCGATGACGGCGCGTTGCTGACACCACCGCCCGGTGAGTCGCTGATCGTCGTCGCCGATACGCTCGTCGTCGAACGTCATTTTCCGGCCACCTTGCCCGCCGACGACATCGGCTACCGCGCGGCGGCGACCAACCTCAGTGACATCGCAGCCATGGGTGGCGAACCGCGCTGGGCCACGCTCGCGCTGACCATGCCCGAGATGAATGCCGTGTGGGCGCAGACCTTTCTGCGCGGGCTGTTCACGGCGTTCGACGAGGCCGGGGTCGCCCTCGTCGGCGGCGATACCACGCGGGGTCCATTGACCATCACGGTGCAGATCGTGGGCTCCGTCCCGCCCGGCCTGGCGCTGACGCGCCGGGGCGCGCAGCCGGGAGATCTGGTCTACGTCTCCGGCACGCTCGGCGACGCCGCCGCCGGCCTGCGACTGCTGGCGGCAGCGCCCGCAGACACCGCGGCGCAGTGGCTCGCTCAGCGCTTCTGTCGGCCGTCGGCGCGGCTCGCCCTCGGGCGCGCACTGCGTGGCCTCGCGTCGGCGTGCATTGACGTGTCCGATGGCCTGCTGGCCGATCTCGGCCATATCGCCACGCAGAGCGGCTGCGGGATGCGCATCGACGCCGACCGACTGCCGCTGTCCGATTCATTGCGCCGCGCCTGTGCGCCGGCAGAGTGCCTGTCGCTCGCCGCGAGCGGCGGCGACGATTACGAACTCGCGTTCACCGTGCCGGCAGCCCGTCGCGCTGAGCTCGAGGCGGCGCTCGCGGGCACTGCGGAGGCAGTGACATGCATCGGACAGGTGGTGGCGGGCGAGGGTGTCGTGCTGGTCGATGGCACCGGGCTGCCGATCACGCCGGCGGCCACAGGCTATCGCCACTTCTAATCAGGCACCCGAATAATCGAGCACCCGAAAACGAAGAAGCCCCGCAGGGCGGGGCTTCTTGCATTGGCTTGAGGCTGACCTCAGGCCTTCTTGCGCCAGCGCTTCATCGTGCCGAGCAGGCCGATGCCGAGGAGCGCGAGGGACGAGGGTTCCGGCACGCCGGGGGTGCCGCCGCCGCCGCAACCCGGGGTGCCGGCCGTGCAACCCTTGACGGCAACGAGCTTGCCGAAGTCGGCGTAGCCATCGCTGCCGGTCGCCAGGAACTTGTTGCGCGTGCCGACCAGCCAGAAGGACGAGGACTTGAAGCCCGAGTTGCCAATCGACGCGAAGGCGTTGGTCGGCACGTCGTTCGGGTTGCCAATCAGCTCCCAGCCGGCCTTGGTCAGGCCGTAGCTGCCGCCGGCAGGGCCGACGTCGGCCGGGTCAGAATTCAGCTTGTTCATGTCGACGAGCTGGAAGCCGTCCTGCGTCGGGGAACCCGCGGTGTTGCCCGCACCCGTGTAGGCGAGAATCGTGAAGTCGGTGTCTTTCGGGTCCGTCGCCGACGGCCAGCCGATCTGGAGGTCGGTCAGCGCGATCGGGCTGGCGAAGGACAGCAGCACGAATTCGTTGGTGCCCACGTTGTCGATTGCGTGCTGGCCGTCGGTCGAGCTCTCACCGCTCTGCTGCACGCCGATGCCGCTGCCGCCAAAGGAGACCACGTTCGTCAGGTTGAACTCGGCGTTCGCGTCGCCGGTGGAGTTACGGGTGGCGGCCCAGCCGGTCACCGACACGCCGGTGTAGTTGCGCTGAAGGGCAGTCACGCCGCCGATGGTCAGCGAGGTCGTGCTGTTGCCGCCGGTGGTGAAGAAATAGTCGGTCGCCGCACTGGCGACACCTGTCGAGAGCAACAGGGCGCCGGTGGCGATGATGCGATAGGACAGTTTCTTGTTCATAAATCAGTCTGCCTTGTGCCGGTTAGGCTCTGGTTATTGTTGCCGTAAACTGCGAGCAATTATCGGGCCTATCTTTTAAAGATTAATAAAAACAGTAGTTTGAGATATTTTTCAGGGCTCGCGAGTGGTCCCCGGCCCGTTTTGTGTAAAGTCGATTGACAACCTGCTGCGGGTGATTCGGGCAGGTTTCCGACCAAATCGCTGGAGATCCCGTGGCGGTGGCCCGGAAAAGCGCGGCGCAGAGGGTCGGATGATCATTTTTAAATATATAAATCATGTAGTTGAAAAATTATTTCCAGCTCTGGAGCGGGCCTCGGGGCTGTAAAGCAGGCTTAACAACTGCCGCCGCTCAGCTTCCCAATTGTTGCAACAGCGTCTGCGCCGCATCGCGCTGCTCGAAGGGCGTGGTCGTGTTCAACAGTGCCTTGAGTTCGGTGGCCGCCTCGTCTTGGCGGCCCAGTTCCTTCAGCGCGACCGCGAGGTGGTAGTGAATCTCGGGGTTCGCTGAATCCCGCGTCCGCGCTTCGCGCAGGAAACGCAGGCCTTCCTCGAACTGGCCGCCATTGACGAGCAGCCAGCCCAGCGTGTCGTTGACCACCGGGTTCGCCGGCGCCTGCTCGTAGGCCTTGCGCGCAATGTCGACGGCTTGCGGATCTTTCAGCATGAACAGGACGTTGGCGTAATTGTTCAGGATTTGCGGATGATCCGGCAGGACCCTCAACGGGGTCTGGAACGCAGTCCGGGCGGCGGCGAAATCGCCGGCGCGCATGTGAAACTCGGCGAGCGCAATGCCGGTTTCGACGTTGTCCGGGTGGTCCGCCAGGTAGCGCTGCAGCACGTCGAGCGCCTCGGGTTTGCGCCCCGCACGGTCGAGTGCGCCGTGGAGCGCCACGGCGTTCATCGCCGCGCCAGGATTCAGTTCGAGGGCCCGTCGGAAATGTTCGGCAGCGCCGCCGAAGTCCCCGCGCTGCTCACTGACGCTGCCCATCAACCGGTGACCGACATCCGCCTCCGGCAGCGCCTCGAGCAGCAGCGCGGCGCGCGCGTTCACGCTGTCGAGTTCGCCCCTGGCGAGTTCGATGTCGGCCAGCAGCACCTGGGCCTCGAAGTTGCGGGCGTCGTTCTGGATGGCCTTGTCGAGCACGTAGGCCGCATCGTTCAGTGACCCGTGGCGCAGGTGGTGACGCGCAATGCGCGTCAGCCACGAGCCGTCGGCCTGGGCCAGCGCGCTCATCTGCTTGAGGATGAGGCGCGCACGCTCCGGATCGCCGGTCTGCTGCAGGACTTCGACCTGCTTGTTCATCACGTACAGGTTCTCGCGATGACGCGTGCTCTGCTCGAGCGCGAGGTCGACGGCTTCGGACTTCTTGCCGGCGCGCAGGTAGGTGTCGATCAGGAAGGACGCGACGTCGAAGGAATCCGGCGCCAGCCGGTTGGCTTCCGTGCCCCAGCGCTGGGCGTCGCTGCTGTCGCCCTGGGCGGCGGCCACGCGTCCGAGTTCGAGCATCAGCTGCGGGCTGTTGGGATCCTTTGCCAGCATCTGTTTGAGACGATCGCGTGCTGCCGCGTACTGCTTTTCGCGGACGTCGAGCTTCGCGATGTTCAGCAGGGCGCCCTTGTTCTCGGCATCCTGCTTCAGGATCTGCTGAAAGCCGGCGCGGGCTGCGGCATAGCGCCCGAGACCCACGTCGGCAATCGCCAGCACGTTGAGGAATTCGAGGTTGTCAGGCTGCTTCTCGAGCAGTTTGCGCGCGATTCCGGCCGCATTGTCGTAAGCCTGCTGCTGCAGGTACATCACCGCCAGCGGCAGGCCGGCTGTTGGCGTGTTTTCATGGCGGCTGAAAATCGTCGACAGTTCGGCCAGCGCCCGGCCGGTCTCCCCGCTGCGCACGCGGTTCAGCGCCAGCCGCGTGGCCACGGCGGCGTCGTTCTGGCGCAGTTCGGTCGCCCGCTGCAACACGGCCTCCGCCTTCTGGTTCTTGCCAGCTCCTTCGTAGGCTTCGGCGAGCATGAGCAGGGTGTCCGCGTCCTCGGCAAAATTGTCGACCGTGTCTTCGAGCACCTTGATCGCATCGCGGTAGTCGCGCTGCTTCAGCAGGACGCTGGCCAGGACCTTGCGGGGACCGAGTTCGGTCGGGGACATCAGGACGTATTGCGTCAGCGCCCCGCGGGCGCCCTCGAAGTTGCCGAGGCTGAAGGCGCTGATGCCCGAGACCAGCAGCAACTGGGCGTTGCGGTTCACGACATTGGCGCCCATGGCGTTCAGGATGCTGTTCGCCCGTGCCAGCGCGAGCCGTGAGCCTTCCTCGTCCCCTGCACGTGAGAGTTTGACCGCCTTCAGATAGGTCACGCGCGGGTCGTCCGGGCGGATGTCGTCGAGGCTGTCGAAATCCGCTTCCGTCTCGGCATCGCGCTGCAAATCCAGCAGCAGGCCGATGCGCGCCAGACGCGCCTCGGTGTTCCTGGGGTCGAGTGCGATCACCTTGCCGTAGCCCACCAGGGCTTCCTCGAGTTGGCCCTGCGTGTGCAGCAGCGAGGCCCGCGACAGCCAGGGGTAGGCCGAATCGGGATAGAGCGTGGTGGCCCTTTCGATCAGTGACTCGGCGGCCGCGAAATCGCCGTCCTGGATTGCCATCATCGTCTTGATGGTCAGCAGTTCATCAGCCTGTGGATCGATGCCTTCGACCGCTTGAATCGCCGCGTCCAGCGCCTTTTTGTTGTTGGTTTCGAGGGCGGCGCGGGCGCGCAGCAGCTCCAGTTCGGCGCGGACCGTCGGCGGCAGATTCGCCGGAACGGGCGCGCTGAGGACCTTGTCATGCTTGAACTGCAGCAGATGGGCGCGCGCCAGCGGCACGGCCGTCAATGTTGCATCCGCACCGCTCGCCTGCGCTTCCTTCAAGAAGGTTTCGGCCGCCTCGCCGTGCCCGAGCTCCAGCTGGGCCCGACCGAGCAATACCAGCGCCGGCAACATCTTGGCATCCTGCTGCAGGGCGTTCTTGAGCTGAATGATGGCGCCGTCGTAATCCTGCTCTCCGAAGCGCGCAATCGCGTTTTCGTAGAAGTCGCCGGCGGCCTTTCTGGCACCCTCGCCGACGAGAGCGCCGGCCGGCCCCGAGAGCGCCATCAGCAGGCACAGGGCGAGCGGTTTGAGGCGGGGCAGGCGGTGCGGCGCGTGTTCGGGCATGGTCTTCCAGTACCAGGTTGCGATGGACGCGGATAGTGCGTCAATTCGACGGCCCAGACGAGAACTTGAGTCACGAGGTAACAAAAGTTTCGCCCGACAACGGGGCGCTTCTGCGGGCGTCGCCCAAAAAGTAGACTGGGCGGAGGGCCGGCCACGTGGCGTGCGGCGCGGGTCATTGAATGTCCGGCCGCCGGGCCGGTCGAAACGGAGAGCCACCGGGGCGGCCCGGGGCGCCACTCACATGCGCAGGAGACGAGGCAGATGAACATCCGACATTCGACGCTGGCGCTGGTCGCCGCCCTGTTGCTCGGCGCCGCCGGCCCCGCGCCGGCCGCCGGCGAGCAGACCCCCGTTGACGTCTGGCAGACCTTCCTCCAGCCGAAATACTTCAAGGGCCGCCCGATCGTCGAGGACAAGACGGTCATCGACATGAAGACGCCGTATCGCTCGGAGGACGCGGCCTTCACGCCGGTGACGATCAAGGCCCAGTTCGCGCAGACGCCGGCGCGCTACATCGAACGCATCTACGTGATCGTCGACAACAACCCCGAACCGCTCGCGGGCACCTTCACGATGACGCCCGACATGGGCCGCGCCGATCTCGCGCTGCGCCTGCGCATCGACAACTACACCAACGTGCGCGCCATCGCCGTGCTGAACACCGGCGAGCACCACATGGTCACCAATTTCGTCAAGGCGCAGGGCGGCTGCTCGGCGCCGCTCGGCTCGGACTTTGCGAAAGCGATGGATCGCATGGGGACGATGAACTTCCGCACCGTCGGCGAGCGCAATGCCGACAACACGATCGTCGGCCAGCTGATGCTGAGCCATCCGAACGTCACCGGCATGCAGAAAGATCAGAAGACGCAGCTGATCCGGCCAGCGCATTACGTGAAGGCAGTGAAGCTGTACTTCAACGACAAGCTGATCATGACGGCTGAAACCGGGATCTCGATCAGCGAGGACCCGAGCTTCCGGTTCTTCTTCCGACCGGAGCAGACGGGCGAGATCCGCGCCGATGTCACGGACTCGAAAGGCATGTCGTGGAGCCACCGCTTCAAGGTCGACGCCTGACCCCGCCCGCCCAGCCCAGACCAGGAGCAATTCAGCAATGACCGACAGTTTCCGCACCCGCCTGCGTCGCGGCGATCGCCTCCTTGGCCTCATCTGCGCGATCGATTCGCCGGAGGTGATCGAAATGCTGTCGGTCGTCGGCTTCGACTGGCTGTTCATCGACGGCGAGCATTCGCCGCTGTCGCCGGGCAGTCTGCAGCGCCTGATCATGGCGGCGCGGGACGTGCCCTGTGTCGTGCGCGTGCCGTCGCACGACGAGTTCTGGATCAAGCAGGTCCTGGACAGCGGCGCGGCCGGGATCATCGCACCGATGGTGAACAGTGCCGAACAGGCCTGCACTGTTGTGGGGCGTGCAAAGTATCCGCCCCAGGGTTCGCGCGGTGTCGGCACCTCGCGTGCGCTCGGTTACGGGTATGGCATTGCCGATTACGTCGCGCGTGCCAACGACGACGTTGCCGTGATCGTTCAGGCCGAACACATCGACGCGGTCGCGAACATCGATGCGATCGCCGCGACGCCGGGTGTCGATGCGCTGTTCGTCGGCCCGTTCGATTTGTCGCTGAGCATGGGCAAGGCGGGGCAGGTCGAGGATCCCGCCGTGATGGACGCGATCGCGCGCGTCGAAGCGGCCGGGCGCGCGCGCGGACTACCGCTCGGCTATTTCGGGATTTCGCCCGAGAACGTGGGCCGCTGGATGACCCGAGGCTTCACGTTGGTCGCCTGCGGCGTGGACATGATGATGCTCGGCGCGAAAGCGCGCGAGGTGCAGGCAGCGTTGATGGCCATCTCAAAAGCCTGACTGCGACCGGCCTGACAACAGCCCATTGTCCAAACGCGATGCAGCATCTATGCTCACCGCCAGCATGGAAATCGATTGGGCGAAATACGCTGAAGGCTCCGCTTACGACGAACTCGTCGCCGGCTCGGGCCGCGCCCGTCCGGGTGCCTCCGCGCTGCTGAGATACCTGAAGGGACTCGGTGGCGAAGAGCTGCTCCATCGCAAAAAAGCCGCCGAACAGGCCATCCGCGCGATGGGCATCACCTTCACGGTCTACAGCGAAGGTTCCAATCTCGATCGCCAGTGGCCCTACGACATCATTCCGCGCATTCTGCGCGCCAGTGAATGGACCCGTATTGAAGCCGGCCTGAAGCAGCGCATCACCGCGCTGAACTGCTTCATCGACGACATCTACAACGAACAGCGCATCTTTCGCGACCGGATCATTCCGCGCGAAGTGATCATGGATGCCGGCAACTACCGCGAGCAGTGTGCCGGCATGCGGCCGCCGCACGGCGTGTGGGCCCATATCTGCGGCAGCGATCTCGTGCGCGACAAGGACGGCACCGTCTACGTGCTCGAAGACAACCTGCGGGTACCGTCCGGCGTGTCCTACATGCTCGAAAACCGGCGCATCACCAAGCGCGTGTTCCCCGAGCTGTTCGAGTCCTACGACATCGGTCCGATCGACGAGTACCCGGCGCAGCTGTTCGACACACTCGCGTCGCTGTCACCGCGGCCGAAGGACGATCCCGAAATCGTGGTGCTGACGCCCGGCATCTACAATTCGGCGTACTTCGAGCACGCGTTTCTGGCGCAGCAGATGGGCGCCGAGCTCGTCGAAGGCAGTGACCTCGTGCTCGGGGCCGACGACTGTGTCTACATGCGCACGATCCGCGGCCTGGCGCGGGTGGACGTGATCTACCGCCGCATCGACGACGCCTTCCTCGATCCGGAAGCCTTCCGCGCCGACACCATGCTCGGCGTCGCCGGGCTGATGCGCGCGTGGCGCAAGGGACGGGTGGCCATTGCGAACGCGCCGGGCACCGGCGTGGCGGACGACAAGGTCGTTTATGCGTACGTGCCGGCGATGATCAAGTACTACATGGACGAGGACGCGATCCTCCCGAACGTGCCGACCTATCTCTGCTTCGATGCCCAGCAACGCAAGCACGTGCTCGCCAACCTCGACAAGCTGGTCGTCAAGCCGGCGAACGAATCGGGCGGCTACGGCATCATGATCGGTCCGGCGGCGTCGCGCGCGACGCGCGCGCAGTTCGCGCAGCAGATCGAGGCCCATCCGCGCAACTACGTCGCGCAGCCGGTGCTGTCGCTGTCGACGACGCCCACGATCCTCGGTCGCGAACTCGCGCCCTGCCATATCGATCTGCGCCCGTTCACGCTGCAGGGTGCGCGGCACTACGTCACGGCCGGCGGCCTCACGCGCGTCGCGATGCGGCGCGGTTCGCTGGTCGTCAATTCCTCGCAGGGTGGCGGCAGCAAAGACACCTGGGTGATCGCGGACTAAACCGATGCTGTCACGCGTTGCCGAACGACTGTACTGGCTGGGGCGCTACGTCGAGCGTGCCGAGAACACCGCGCGCCTGATCGCGGTGAACAACAACCTGATGCTCGACATGCCGAACTCGGCGGATGTCATCTGGCAGTCGCTGCTGGAGATCCTGGCGGCCGGCGCCGACTTCGGCGCGCGCTACAACACGGTGTCCGAGCGCAATGTGATCCGGTGGGTGCTCGCCGAGGACAGCAACGGGAGCTCGCTGGTGTCCTCGCTGCGCGCCGCGCGCGAGAATGCGCGCACGGTGCGCGAGGTGATGCCGTCGGAATCCTGGGAATTGATCAACGACCTGTTCTGGTCCGCGCAGGAAGGCGCCGAGTCGGCGCTCGCGCGCAAGAGCAGGCCCGGTTACCTCGATCAGATCGTGCTGAAGAGCCAGCAGTTCGCCGGCATGCTGCACAACACGATGAGTCACCGCGAGCCGTATCACTTCATCATGCTGGGCGCGACGCTCGAGCGCATGGACATGACTTCGCGCATCCTCGACACTGGCGCGGCGTCGGTGCTCAAGCGCGTCGGTACCGCGCTCGCGGCCTATGAAAACATCCTGTGGATGAACGTGCTGATGTCGCTGAGCGCCTACCAGATGTACCGGCAGCAGGTGCGAGAGCGCGTCAACGGGCCCGACGTCGTGCGGTTCCTGCTGCACGACAACGCGTTTCCACATGCCATCGCGTTCTGCGTCGACGCACTCGAACATGCGCTCGGCCAGCTGCCGCGCAGCCGCCTGCCGCTGCAGGGTAACCGGCGCGTGCTGCAGAAGCTCAGCCGCGCCAATCCCGATCAGCTGCTCGGCGAGGGGCTGCACGCTTTCATCGACGAACTCCAGATCGAACTCGCCGGTCTGCACCAGGAGATCGTCAACACCTGGTTCGCAACGACCGACTAGCCGGCAATGGCCCTGGCGCCCCTGTGTCGTGCTTTGAATACAGCCACCGAGAACACAGAGAACACAGAGAAAAGCCAATAGCGGAATTGCCTGGGAGCCTCTGCGCTGCAGAGGCGATGTCCAGTGCTGGTGCCTTGGTGGCGCCTCACCCGATTTTACGACTCCGTGTTCTCCGTGGCCGGGTGCAGCCCGTCTGCCACGGCATCGACGAATGCGCAGGCGTTGCAGTGATGTTTTGGAGACGCCAGGGCAAAGAGGCTCGGGATAATAATGCGCCGACTGCTGCGCTCAACCCGCCCACTGGATGTCGGGCAGCGCGGCGAAGGCCTCGATAACCTTCTGGTTCCAGCTGCGCGCGAGTTGCCGCAGGTAGGGCGCGTCTTCTTCGAACTTCAGGTAGCGGCCCGTCATGTAGGTGTCGGTTTCGTACACCCGCAGTTCGATCGGCGGGCCGACGCTCAGGTTGCTGCGCACCGTCGAGTCCATCGACACGATCGCGCACTTCGCCGCTTCCTCGATGCTCGTGCCGGGCGTGATCACGCGGTCCAGGATTGGTTTGCCGTACTTGCTCTCGCCGATCTGCAGGAACGGATGGTCGCGCGAGGTCGTGATGTAGTTGCCCTCGGGATAGATCAGGTAGATGCCCGGGGCTTCGCCCGCGATCTGCCCGCCGAAGATGAATGTCACCTTCGGGTCGAACGTCGACTGGCCACCCTCGAGGTAGCGGGCCTGGCGCTTCAGGCTGACCTCGCCGATGTAATCCGCCGCCTCGGCGAGATTCTGCACCGTCATCAAGCTGCGCTCGCCCGCGGTCCGGATGTCATGTCGCAACTGGTGCACCACCGCCTGCGTCGTCGCGAGGTTGCCGGCCGACAGCAGGACGAACTGGCGTTCGCCCTCGATGCCGAACACATGCATCTTGCTGTACGTGCTGACCTGGTCGATGCCGGCATTCGTGCGCGAGTCGGAGCAGAACACGAGGCCCTTGTCGAGCGCGATGCCGATGCAGTAGGTCATCGGTTCAACCCGGCTTCGCATCGAGCGCGGTTTTGCGCAGCGGTGCGCCGTTCGCCGCGTGCGGCGTACGCGCCAGCGTGTCCGCGCCCTTCTCGAGTTCGCGCGCTTCGTCGGCCAGGCGCGCGGCGGCGCGCATCATTTCGTGGCCGGCGGCGACCATGCGCACATAGCGCGCCGGATCCTGTTCCTTGAAGCAGCCATCCGCGGTGACGGCCGACACGCCCTCGGCGATCGACAGCGCCGCATAGGCCTTTGCCGCGGCGTAGGGATTGCCGAAGTCGCCCGCGGCGACGGCCTTGTCGGGCGTCACGGTCAAGGTCGGATACTGCACGGGACGGCCGTGGCGCAGGTCGCCGATCACGCGATCGAGCTGCTGCTGCACGAGGCGCAGCACGCCGGTGGCCGCGAGGACACGGATGACGTCGGCATTGAACAGGCTCATTTCGGTCGGGTCGAGGAATTCGCGACGCGCTCCGATCATCGAGTCCGCCGGAAAGATCATGAAGCCCTGGTGCTCCGGCACCTGCATGACCTGCTTGCCTTCCTCGTTCTTCTTGAAGAAGGCCTTCTTCGACGGGCCGTCGGACAGCGTGATGACCGGCAGGCCGGCGGCGGCAATGGCCTTGCGGGCGTTGCCCGGGCCCGGCAGTGCCGCATTCGGGCTCACCAGCACGACGAGCTGAGGCTGGTAGGCGAGCAGCGCGGCGGTGGGTTCGGCGCAGGAAGCGGGGTCAAGCTTGGCGCCGCAGGTGAAGCCGCGAACTTCGAGATCCTCGCGATCCGCGCGCTCGTCGAGCAGCAGGTCGAGCAGGGGGGCGGCACCGATGCAGCCGAGCTTGAGCACGCCCAGCTTGAAGACCGATTCAGACATGGGGAAAACACTCCTGGAACGGGGATGGGGCCGAGGCGCCTGGCGGGCAGGGGCGGCGGCGGGAGGGGAGCTTTATCGCAATCGACCGCCGCCGCGTCAAGCGCGGCCGGCCGGGGGCGCTCAGAGGCGCCTGAACTCCACGCTGACGCTCAGTTGCTGCGCGCCGTGGCTCAGCACGATCCCGCGCAGCGGGGTCACATCGCCGAAGTCCCGCCCCCAGCCCAGGGTCACGAACTCCAGATCGGCCAGCTTGCCGTTGGTCGGGTCGCAGCCGATCCAGCCCACCGTCGGACAGTGCACTGCGACCCACGCATGCGAGGCGGCGCCGCCGCGCGCGCCACTCTCGTCGAGCACGTAACCGCTCATGTAGCGCGCAGCGAAACCCAGCCCGCGCAGGGCGCTCAACAGGCAGTGTGCGAAGTCCTGGCACACCCCGCGCCGGCGCCGCAACACGTCGACGATGGGCGTCGCGATGGTGGTGGCGGCCGGATCGAACACGAAGTCGGTGCGCATGCGACGCGCGACATCGTGCAGCGCCTCGTCGAGCGGGCGCGCGGCGCTGAAACTGGGGCGCGCGTAGTCGGCCGCCGCCGGGATCAACGGCACGTACGGCGACGGCAGCGTGAATTCGACGAGGTCGGCCGCGCGCGGCGCGAGCGCATCTTCCCAGGCGCCTGCGGCGGACCAGCGCTCGGCCTGGCTGTCGATCGCAACCACCGACACCGCTTCGACCTCGAGCTCGCGATGGGGCGCGCCGATCGCCCAGCGGCGCACGGTGTTGCCGAAGTAGTCGGTCTGAGGCGGATCGTTTTCGGTCGGCGGCGGGGCGACCCGCAGCGTGTGCGATTCCACACGCTGCCAGTCCGTCGCGCGCGGCGTCAGGTGCGCGAGGTGGCGCCCGCTCGCCGCGGCATGCGCGTAGACGTAGCGCGTCAGGTGACGAATCTGGTAGCGGGCGCTCATGGCCGGATCATACTGCCAGCACGGTGCTGGCAGGCTGATCGGCATGCGCGAAGAAGCGCTCGGTCAGGTTGTCACTGAGCATGAACGCGCTGGCGCGCAGCCGCCGCAGCAGTTCGATGGTGCGTGTGCGGCGATCGTCCGTGGCGTCGCCGGGCGTGCCGAGAATGCGCAGTTCGGCGACCAGCGGTTCGGTGCTCGCAGCATGACAGGGGCCGAGCGCGGCTTCGAGCTTGCGCAGGTAGTCATGGATGCCCGTGACCTGGAACATCAGTGAACGCGGGTTGGTTTCATCGAACATCAACAGGTTCAGGATCGATGACCAGGCCATGCGCCCCATCTGGCGCGCGCGATAGGTGACGATCGAGTCTTCGAGTTCGAGCAGCCACGCGAGGTTCTCGCTGTCCTGCATCTCGAGCGCGACATTCAGCGCGAGGCTGCTGAATGACAGGCGCTCCAGGCGGCGGCCGACCGACATGAAACGCCAGCCGAGATCGCGCGTCATGCCGTCGAGCGCAAAGCCCGACAGCGTCATCATCATCTGGATCACGCGATCGAGCCACTCGAGTGCTTCGGCGACGGTCGACGCGTGTCCCAGCGCAGGATCCTGTGCCAGCCGGTTCAGCGCGCGCCAGTGGTCGAGCGAAATGCGTTCGCGCAGGCTGTACGCGACGCGGGCCAGTTGCCGCAGGTTGGCCGGCAGGCCGTGTTCCAGGTCGAGCGTCGCCGCCGCGCACCAGTCCTGCGCCAGCGCGTCGCGCCGCAGGGACAGGCCGACGCGCATGCCGAGTTCGGCCAGCGGCAGTGCCGTCGGATCCTTTTCCTGCAGGCCGGCGTTCAGCGCGACGCGCAGCAGCCGGGCGAGATCGTCGCAGCGTTCACCGTACCGGCCGAACCAGAACAGGTTCTCGACGGTGCGTGACGGCGTGATCACCGTGCGCCGCGTCATGCCGGGCGCGCGCGCGCCGGGGGCGAGCAGCGGCGTATCGCTGTCGGCGCTGTCGTCGGACAGCACCCAGGTGTCCTTCGAGCCACCGCCGCGCTGCATCGAGACGACCAGCGGCTCGGCCTGCGCCGCGACGCGCGTCAGCCCGCCGGGCAGTACGCGGTAGCCCTCGGCGGTGGCCACCGCGAACACGCGCAGGCCGATGCCGCGTACGCCAAGCAGCGCGGGCTGGCGCGGCGTCAGCGTTGGCGCCTGCGACACGCGCACGAGTTCCTGCGCGACATAGCGGTGGGGGGCGGCGCGCACGTCGAGCTTGAAGCGCGCGAGCGCGGCCGGCGTCAGATCGGGCCCGAACACGGGCTCGAACGCAAAACCGGGATCGGCGCGCTTGAAGACGAGGCGCTCGGCCTGCGACAGCGCGTCTTCGAGTGCCGCGGGTTCACCGCACCACCAGGTCGCGACCGATGGCAGCAGCAGTGCCTCGTCGAGCAACTGGGCCGACAGGCGCGGCAGAAAGCCGAGCAGGGCGCCCGAGTCGAGCACGCCCGAGCCCAGCGCGTTGGCGATGAACACGGTGCCGCGGCGTGCGCAGTCGGTGAGACCGGCGACGCCGAGCGCCGAATCCGCGCGCAGTTCGAGCGGGTCACAATAGGTGTCGTCCTGCCGGCGCAGGATCGTGTGCACGCGCTGCAGGCCTTCTACCGTCTTGAGCCACACCCGGCCGTCGCGCACGAGCAGATCGTGACCTTCGACGAGTGGGAAGCCGAGATAGCGCGCGAGAAAGCTGTGCTCGAAATAGGTTTCGTTGTACGGCCCCGGTGTCAGCACGACCGCCAGCGGCGGGCCGTCGCCGGGTGGTGCGAAATGCAGCAACGAATCGCGCAGCAGGCTGAAGTGCCCTGACAGCCGCGCCACGCCGAGGTCGCGAAAGCTGTCCGGGAAGAGGCGCGCAATCAGCAGGCGGTTTTCGAGCGCGTAGCCGGCGCCCGACGGCGCCTGCGTGCGATCGCCGAGCACCCACCAGCGGCCGTCGGGCGACCGCGCCAGGTCGGCGGCATAGCTGTGGAGAAACACGCCGCCCGGCGCACGCGTGCCGCAGGCGGCGCGCAGGAAGCCACTGTGGCCGAGCACCAGTTGCGGCGGCAGCAGGCCGCCCTTGAGCAGCAGCGACTCGCCGTAGATGTCCGCGAGCACCGCGTTCAACAGGCGGGCACGCTGCGCGACGCCGGCGGCGATCTGCGCCCATTCGTCGGCCGGCAGGATCAGGGGCAGAACGTCGAGATCGAGCGGCCGTTCGGCACCCTGGGGGTCAGCGTAGACGTTGTAGGTAATGCCGCTGTCGCGGACATCGCGCTCGACGATGCCGAGCCGCGACTCGAGCGACTCGGCCGACGCGTCGGCGAGTTCGTCCAGCATCCTGACCCAGTGCGCACGCGGCTTGCCTTTGGCTTCGAACAGCTCGTCGTAGCGATCGGCGTGCAGCGAATAGTGGGAGATCAGGGGCTGGAGCATGCGCGGCTTCGGCGTGGACAGCGCCGAACTTAGCCGCCGCCGCGCCGCAAGTCCAGCGTGAACGGATAGTGCGGGGACAGCTGTGCCGGCGCGACGCGCACTTCACCGGGGGTGTGGCCGAAGCGGAAGAAACGCGCGAGCCGCCGCGCTTCCGCCGCGAACGCGTTGACGGGGAAGTCGTCGTAGCTGCGCCCGCCCGGATGCACCACGTGATACTGGCAACCGCCGAGCGAGCGGTGCTGCCAGGTGTCGACGAGATCGAAGGTCAGCGGCGTGTGCACGCCGATCGTCGGCTGCAGACAGCTCGGCGGCTGCCACGCGCGGTAGCGCAGGCCCGCGACGAACTCGCCGTTGGTGCCCGTCGGATGCAGCGGCAGCGCTTCGCCGTTGCAGGTCACGACGTGCCGGTCGTCGACGAGGCCGCGCACGCGCACCTGCAGGCGCTCGAGCGAGGAGTCGACATAGCGCGCGGTGCCGCCGCCGGTGTTCTCTTCGCCGAGCACATGCCAAGGTTCGAGCGCCGCGCGCAGCTCGACCTCGACGTTGTGCGCGGCGAACTCGCCGAGCTTCGGGAAACGGAACTCCAGATGCGGGGCGAACCACGCCGGATCGAGCGCGTACCCGGCGTCGCCGAGTTCGGCGAGCACATCGCGGAAATCGTCCCACACGAAATGCGGCAGCATGAAGCGGTCGTGCAGCTCGGTGCCCCAGCGCTTGAGCCGTGCGGGTTGGTACGGCCGCTGCCAGAAGCGCGCGACGAGGGCGCGCATCAGCAACTGCTGCGCGAGGCTCATCCGCGCATGCGGCGGCATCTCGAAGGCACGCAGTTCGAGCAGGCCGAGGCGGCCGGTCGCGCCTTCGGGCGCGTAAAGCTTGTCAATGCAGAATTCAGCGCGATGCGTATTGCCGGTGACGTCGATCAGCAGGTTGCGGAACACGCGGTCGACGAGCCACGGCGCGACGGGGGTGTCGGTGGTCGGCTGCTGGCGGCGCAGTTCACGCATCGCGATTTCGAGCTCGTAGACCGCCTCGTGGCGCGCTTCGTCGGCGCGCGGCGCCTGGCTCGTCGGCCCGATGAACATCCCGGAGAACAGGTAGGACAGCGCGGGGTGGTTGTGCCAGTAGGCGATCATGCTCGCGAGCAGATCGGGCCGCCGCAGGAACGGCGAATCGTTCGGCGTCGCGCCGCCGAGCACGAAATGATTGCCGCCTCCGGTGCCGGTGTGGCGACCGTCGGTCATGAATTTCTCGCTGGTCAGCCGGCACTGGTGCGCAGCCTCGTAGAGGAACTCGGTCTGCTCGACCAGGGCGGACCAGGACTCGACCGGCTGCACGTTGACCTCGATCACGCCCGGATCCGGCGTCACCCGCAGGATCTGCAGGCGCGGATCGCGCGGCGGTTCATAGCCTTCGATGACGACCGGCATCGCGAGCGCGCTCGCCGTGTCTTCGATCGCGGTGATCAACGCGAGGTAGTCCTCGAGCTTCGGCAGCGGCGGCATGAACAGGTGCAGGCGCCCGTCGCGCGGCTCGGCGCACAGCGCGGTGCGCGTGATCCAGCTCGCGGACTCCTGCGCCAGCGGTGCGCGCTCGGCGGCGGCCGCGGAGGCCGCGCGTGGCTGCTGGCGTGGCGCTGACGCCGGGCGCTGCGGAACGAGCTGTTCGCGCAGCGCGCGCGGTGGCGGCAGCGGAGCGCGTGGCAGCGACGGATCAGGACTCAATTCGGGTTGCAGATCTTCCTCGCGCGCCCACGGCAGTGAATCGAGCGGCAGGCGCAGACCCAGCGGCGAATCGCCGGGCACCAGGTAGCAGCGCTCTTCGCGCAGGAACCAGCGTCCGCTGCGCCAGCCCGTGCCGTCGTGACGCAGCGGCAGCACGTGGCCCGCCTCGCGCTGCAGGCCGCTGGCGAACAGGCGGCGCAGACGCGCGCGCTCGACGGGATCGGCGAGGTTCGAGTCGAGCGGGTCGACGTTCGACGGCAGACGACGCTCGCGCCACAGGTAATACCAGACATCCTCGTAGGCCGGGAACACGCAGTCCGGCGTCACCTCGAGGCGCGCGGCAAGCGCGTGCAGGAACTGCGCGCCACCGGCGGGGGTGGCTGCATGGTCTTCGCCGTCGTTGGCGAGCAGAGCGGGATCGCGCCACAGCGGCGCGCCGTCGCGCCGCCAGAACAGGTTCATCGACCAGCGCGGCAGCTGCTCGCCCGGGTACCATTTGCCCTGGCCGTCGTGCACCAGACCCTGGGGTGCATAGTGCGCCTTCAGGCGCTTCAGCAATTCGCGGGCGCGCAGACGTTTCGTCGGGCCCATCGCCTCGGTGTTCCACTCGGCGCCGTCCTGGTCGTCAACCGACACGAACGTCGGTTCGCCGCCCTGGGTCAACCGCACGTCGTGCCACGCGAGATCGGCTTCAACCCGTTCGCCGAGGGCTTCGAGCGCGGCCCACTGCGTGTCGGCATAAGGCTTGGTGACGCGCGGCGCTTCCCAGATCCGTGCCACCGACATCGCGTGCGAGAACGTGACTTCGCATTCGTCGATGCTGCCGCTGACCGGCGCGGCGGACTGCGGATCGGGTGAGCACGCGAGCGGCAGATGGCCCTCGCCGGCGAGCAGGCCCGACGTCGGATCGAGTCCGATCCAGCCGGCGCCCGGCAGGTAGACCTCGCACCAGGCGTGCAGATCGGTGAAATCTTCGGTCGGGCCGGCCGGACCTTCGAGCGGTTTGACGTCGGGCACGAGCTGTATCAGGTAGCCGGACACGAAGCGCGCAGCGAAGCCGAGATGGCGCAGGATCTGCACCAGCAGCCAGCTCGAATCACGGCAGGAGCCGGCTTTGAGCTGCAGGGTTTCCTCCGGCGTCTGCACGCCGGGTTCGAGTCTGATCAGGTAACGGGTTTCCTGCTGCAGACGCTGGTTCAGTTCGACGAGAAAGTCCATCGTCGCGCGCGGCGCGCGCGGAATCGTCTTCAGATAGGCTGCCAGCAGGGGCGTCGCCGGCTCGGCGAGGCGAAACGGCGCCAGCTCGTGTGCGCTCTCGGGCGCGTAGGCGAACGGGAACTGTTCGGCGCTGGGTTCGAGAAAGAAATCGAACGGGTTGATCACCGCCATTTCGGCGACGACGTCAACCTCGATGCGGAACTCGCGCGTGCGATCGGGAAACACGAGGCGGGCCAGATAGTTCGCCTGCGGGTCCTGTTGCCAGTTGATGAAATGTTCGCCCGGCGTCACGCGCAGCGAGTAGGACAGGATGCGCGTACGGCAGTGAGGGGCCGGCCGCAGCCGCAGCACCTGTGGGCCGAGGTGGATCAGGCGGTCGTAGCTGTAATGCGTGACGTGATTGAGTGCGATATGGATCGACACTGACCGGGCTCCTGGCCGATGGACAGGCGTTGAGCTTATCGAGGCGGCGCGCTGCGCGCAAAGCGCGCGACGTCGTGATCGCATCCCGTTGCCGTCAATGTGCACCAACGGCGACCGCGCGCGCCCGTCGCGCGCGGTCGAGGCCCCTTGCTGGTGCAATCAGAGTCGCACGTACTCGTACTCGACCGGCTTGTTGTTGATGCCACGATCCGGCGGCGCGAGCCATGCCGCCATCTTGCCGGGCGTCACCACCCGCTGCATCAGGCTCTGCACGTAGGCGCGATCGTCCGCCGAGGGCAGCCAGCCGCCGATGCCGCGGGCGAACTCTTCGGCGCTGATGCGCTTGCCCTGCGGATCGGTCGGGACATTCGCCCATGCGCCGATTGCGCGGCGGAAGCGCACGGCCGGCAGGCTCAGCTGGAAGTCGTGGCCGGCGCGCTTGATCATCATGTTCCAGCGCTTGAGCCCCATCTCGCAGTCCTTGACGTAGGACAGACGCGCGACTTCGTTCATGGCGTTGCGCATCGGCACCTGCTCGGTGGTGACGGCGCTGTCGCCAGCGGGCACCTCGAGTTCGAGCGCCTCGTCGAGCGCGAGATGATCGGTGTACAGCGCTTCGTCGGGGCGGCCCTTGATGCCGTTCGCAAACGTGCTCGCCGCGTTCGACGACATTTCGGAACCGAACAGGTCGAGCGAGGAGCTGAACCAGAAGTTCAGGTACCGTTGCAGCAGCGGCAGATCAATGGCGCCAGCGCGACGAATCGCCGCCGGGTCGTCGGTGCCCAGCTCCTTCATCACTTCGAGCGCGCGACGGATCACGCGCGACAGCCCGGTCTCGCCGACGAACATGTGGTGTGCTTCCTCGGTCAGCATGAAGCGACAGGTGCGCGCCAGCGGATCGAACGATGACTCGGCGAGGCTCTTCAGCTGGTACTTGCCGTCGCGATCGGTGAAATAGGTGAAGCAGAAGAACGACAGCCAGTCGGAGATCGGCTCGTTGAACGTGCCGAGGATGCGTGGTTTGTCGACGTCACCGGAGTGTCGCGACAGGAGTTCTTCGGCTTCCTCGCGACCGTCGCGGCCGAAGTACGCGTGCAGCAGGTAGACCATCGCCCACAGATGACGGCCTTCTTCGACGTTGACCTGGAACAGGTTGCGCAGGTCGTACAACGACGGGCAGGTCAGGCCCAGCGCGCGCTGCTGTTCGACCGACGCGGGCTCGGTGTCGCCCTGGGTGACGATCAGGCGACGGAACTGCGAGCGGAATTCGCCGGGCACCTGCTGCCAGACCGGCTGGCCGAAGTTGTCGCCGAAGCCGATGCGGCGGTCGGGCGTCTCATCGGCGAGGAAGATGCCCCAGCGGTAATCGGGCATGCGCACGTAGTCGTAGCTCGCCCAGCCCTCGGCGTCGACGCCCACCGCCGTGCGCAGGTAGACGTCGCGCTCGGCGAACTCGCGCGGGCCCATCTCGTCCCACCAGTTCAGGAAATGTGGTTGCCAGTGTTCGAGCGCCCGTTGCAGGGTGCGATCGTTGGACAGGTTCACATTGTTCGGAATTCGATCGGTCAGATTGACGTTGGACATGCCCGTTCCTCATTGGCTGGGCGCGGATGCGCCCGGTTGGGTTTCGTCGTGACTGCGCCGCGCTGCCTGCTGCGCACTGTCCTACACTCGCTCCCAGTCGAATTGCGCCTTGCTGCCCGTGCCGAACACTTTCAGCGCACCCTGATCGCCGACCGCGTTCGGCCGGATGAAGATCCAGTTCTGCCACGCGGACAGGCGTCCGAAGATCCGCGTTTCCATCGTCTCCGCGACCGGGAAGCGCAGCGAGGCTTCCATGCCGGTCAGCGCGTCCGGCGACAGGCTCGCGCGCTCTTCGACGGCGATGCGCACTTCTTCGGCCCAGTCGATGTCGTCGGGCGCGAACGTGACGAGGCCGAGCGCCATTGCGGCCTCCGCATCGAGCGCGTCACAGACGCGAGCCTGTGCGGCCGCGACCGGCGCGGCGTCGCCACAGAATCGCGTCAGCAGCCGGGTCTGCCCGTTCACCATCGGCAAGGGGCCGAAGTTCATCGCCGACAGGTGCAGGCGCGGGGCCGCCGCGGGTTCGTCCGGCAGTGTGAGCATGAAACTGCGATCGGCGGCGAACGCGAGTTCGGCGAGAGTGCCCGCGAAGCAGCTGTCCTGATCGATGATGGCGAACATCGTGCGCGAGGACACGTCGAGCCGCGCGAACGTCCGGCGCAGCAGGCCCAGTGTCTCGCGCACGAGCCAGTCCTCGCGCAGACGCAGCAGCGTGTCGTCGACGGCGAGCATCGCGGCAGCGTCGCCCGTCGTCTTCAGCAGCCACGCGCCGACTTCGAGATCGTTCGAGCGCAGCAGGAGGATCGCGTCGTCGAGTTCGCGCGCCATTGCCAGCGGCCACCACGCGGCACCGGCGGCGTGGATCGCGGCGAGGTCGCCCGGCTGCGGGCCGGCCGGGGCCCGCACCGTCAGCGTGGCGGTGCGGGACACGCGATCGATCGCGACGTCGACGTGTTCGTAGTGCAGCCCGCTGGCGTCTTCGCGGCGCGCGAGCGGCGGCAGTGTGATCCCCTGCGCACTGTCCGGCCGTGTGCTGGCGGCGGCCAGGCGCGCCGCGTGTTCGGTCACCGCCTGCTGAAACACGGCCGGTTTGGCGACATGATCGACGAGCCCCCACTGCTTCGCGCGATCGCCGCGCACGCCTTCGGTGGTCGTCGAGAAGACGTCGGCGAGATCGCGGCGCACGCGACGCTTGTCGGTGACACGCGTGAGCCCGCCGGTGCCCGGCAGCACCCCGAGCAGGGGCACTTCGGGCAGGCTGACGGTCGAGGATCGATCGTCGATCATCAGGATCTCGTCGCAGGCGAGCGCGAGTTCATAGCCGCCACCGGCCACGGTGCCGTTGACGGCGGCGAGGAATTTCAGGCCGTCGCGGCTCGAGTCCTCGATGCCGTTGCGGGTTTCATTCGTGAACTTGCAGAAGTTGACCTTCCACGCGTGGCTCGACTTGCCGAGCATGTAGATGTTCGCACCCGAGCAGAACATCCGCTCCTTCGCGCTCGTGATCACGACCACCTTGACGGTCGGATGTTCGAAGCGGATGCGCTGCAGGGCGTCGTACAGTTCGATGTCGACGCCGAGATCGTAGGAGTTCAGTTTGAGCTTGTAGCCGGGCGCGAGGCCGCGGTCTTCGGCGACGTCCATCGACAGCGTGGCGACATGGCCGTCGACGCTCAGCTTCCAGTGCGCATAGTGGGCGGGATGTCGATCGTAGCGAATCGCTGGACGCGGCTCGCCGGCCTGCACATCGGGAGTTGCCATGGGTGTTCTTCCTCGGTTAGCTGGGATTGGCCACGGCGTTCAGCAGCGACGCGTAGCTCTCTTCTGAATCGAGCCCGGCGGTGTCGACGACGACATCCGCCTGGGCATACAGCGCGGCGCGCGCATCGAGAATGCGGCGCAGGTCTTCCATCGCTTCGGCATTGCCGGCCATGGGCCGCGTATCGCCCTGCGCGACGACGCGGGCCATGTGTTCTTCGGGCGCTGCCTTCAGCCACACGGTCCGGCAGTTCGTCAGCAGCACGTCGAGCGTCGCGGCTTCGGTGACCAGGCTGCCACCGGTGGCGATGACACAGCGCGGATGCCGCTCGATGACCTGCTCGAGACAGCGTCGTTCATAGCGCCGATAGCCCGGTTGGCCGTAGAGCAGAAAGATCTCGGACAGGCTGACGCCGGCCGCCTTCTCGACTTCACCGTCGAGTTCGATGAACGGCGCGTCGAGCGCCGCAGCGAGGCGCCGGCCCAGCGTGGTCTTGCCCGCGCCGCGCAGGCCGACCAGTGCGATGCGCGCTTGTCGCGCGCTGTCCTCGCGGCCGAACTCCTGCGTGAGCCGCTGGCGGAGGGCGCCGAGCGTGGCGCCGGGCAGGCGCTTCAGTAGCTGCAGCACGAGCGCGAGCTCGGGCGCATCGGCCGCGGGCTGTTCGAGCAGCCCGGTGATGGGCATGCCCAGCGCGTCGGCGAGCTTCGACAGCACGACCACCGACGGATTGGCATCGCCCGCCTCGAGCTGCGCAAGGTAGCGTTCCGACACCTGGGACTGGGCCGCGAGCAGTTTCCGCGTCATGCCGCGGCTGGCCCGGGCGTGGCGCACCCGCTCGCCGATCCGGCGCAGCAGCGCCGCCTCGGCATCCACGGCCTCCGGACGATTCGCGGCGCGATTCGGGCTGTCATCGGTCGGCGCGGAGAAAGACATGCAATATAATGCTGCTATTGATGAATCGATGCACTATAGTACATGCTCGACGCGCACAACAACATAGAACTCAACGGGAATGCATGCTGATGAATACGCCAGTCACGATTCTGGTCGGCACCACCACGGGCAATGCGCAGTACTGCGCCGAGGAAGCCCAGTTCCGCCTCGGTGAGGCGGGTATCGACGCGACGGTGCTGCCGATGGACGGCCTCGATGCGACTGCCCTGGCGTCGCCGGGTGTCTACCTCGTGGTGATCTCGACCTATGGTCAGGGCGATGTCCCCGACAATGCCCGGCCACTCTATGAATCACTGATCCGCGACAAACCGGCGCTCGACCACGTGCACTATGGCCTGGTCTCGCTTGGCGATTCCTCGCACGCGCAGACCTTCTGCTTCGCCGGTCGCCGCTTCGATGCGCAACTGTCCAAGCTCGGTGCCAGCCGCATCGGCGATGTGCTGAATCACGACGCGTCGTCGGGCATCATGCCGGAGGAGGCGACCGCCGCCTGGCTCGGCCCCTGGATAGGGCAGTTGAGCACGGCATCCGCCGCCTGAGCGACGTTCGCGTCGCCGACTTTCGCCAGATCTGATTTCGGAGTGCAGAGCGCGATGAGCGGGCTGACATCTGCTGACACCCCGGGCGCTGCGCCCGTCCTGAACCTGCCGCGCGAGTACAACGCCGCGGTCGATCTCGTCGAACGCAATCTCGCGGCCGGTCGCGGCGACAAGCTTGCGTATATCGACGACCACGGCAGCTACACGTTTGCCGATCTCGCCGCGCGTGTCGATCGCGCCGCCAACGCGCTGCGCGCGCTGGGCCTCGGGCAGGAAGACCGGATCATGGTCGCGCTGCTCGACGGAATCGATTTTCCCGCGGTGTTCCTCGGCGCGATCAAGGCCGGCATCGTACCGGTGGCGACGAATACGCTGCTGAAGCCCACCGACTACACCTTCATGTTGAACGACAGTCGCGCCAAGGCGCTGATCGTGTCGGAGGCCCTGTTGCCCGGATTCGCCGACGGCATTTCCGCCTCGCCGCACCTGAAGCAGGTGGCCGTGTCAGGCAGTGCCCGGCCGGCCCACGGCGTGAGTCTCGCGGCGTTGATGGCCGCTGCCCCGCCGCGGGCACTCGCCGCGCCGACGACCCGCGATGACCCGTGCTTCTGGCTTTATTCGTCCGGTTCGACCGGCACGCCGAAAGGCACGGTGCACATTCACTCGAGTCCCATTCATACCGCCGAACTCTACGCCCGGCCCGTGCTCGGTCTGACCGAGCATGACGTGGTGTTCTCGGCCGCGAAGCTGTTCTTTGCCTACGGTCTCGGCAATGCGCTGTCATTTCCGCTGGCCGTCGGTGCGACCACGGTGCTGATGGCGGAGCGGCCGACGCCCGAAGCGGTGTTCAGACGGCTCGTCGAACGCCAGCCGACCGTCTTCTGCGGCGTGCCGACGCTTTACGCAGCCATGCTGGCAAATCCGGCGCTGCCATCGCGCGATCAGCTGCGGCTGCGCGTGTGCACCTCGGCCGGCGAGGCCCTGCCAGCCGATGTCGGCCGGCGCTTTGCCGGGCATTTCGGCGTGGATGTGCTCGACGGCATCGGCTCGACCGAGATGCTGCACATTTTCCTGTCCAATCGCCCGGGCGAGGTCCGCTACGGGACCACCGGCAAGCCCGTGCCGGGCTATCGCATCCGCCTGATCGGTGACGACGGACGCGAAGTCCCGCCGGGCGAACTCGGCGAACTGCAGATCAGTGGCCCGACCAGCGCCCTCATGTACTGGAACAATCGCGAGCGCAGCCTCGCGACCTTCAACGGCGAATGGACGCGCGCCGGCGACAAGTATTCGATGGATGCTGACGGCTATTACCTCTATGGTGGACGATCGGACGACATGTTGAAGGTCGGCGGCCAGTACGTGTCGCCGTTCGAAGTCGAGGCGGCGCTGATGAGCCATCCGTCGGTGCTCGAAGCGGCGGTGGTCGGCGCGGAGGATGCCGATGGGCTGACGAAGCCGAAGGCCGTGATCGTCCTGAAGGCCGGGATTGCGGGTGAACACGATGTGCTTGCGCGCGAACTGCAGCAGCACGTGAAGAATCTGCTCGCACCATTCAAGTATCCGCGCTGGATCGCATTCGTCGACGAGTTGCCGAAAACGGCGACCGGCAAGATCCAGCGCTACCGATTGCGGGGCGCGGACGCACCGGATTAAGCTTCCATTCAATCAATGCGGAATAGGGTGCAACGATGTATCCCGCCGCCAGTTTGCAGGTCCCATGACATCAACTTTCTTATCCTTCCTGCCGCGGCCGGCCTCGTGGCTGGCGCTGCTGTGCCTGGCCTGCGGGACTGCCGCGGCCGCCGCTCCTCCGCCGACGCCGCTGGAACAACTTAAGTTTCAGCGCATCAGCACGTCGGCCGAGATCAGCGCCTATCTCGACGCGATCGCGGCGGCCGTGCCGTTCGCGAAGAAGGAAATCGTCGGCGAATCGGCACAGGGCCGGCCAATCGAAGCGCTGGCGTTCCGACTCGGCGACGCCCAGGACGGTCCGGCGCGCATGACCATCATGGTGATCGGTTCGCAACACGGGGCCGCTGAACCCGCGGGCGGCGAAGCCTTGATGGTGATTGCGCGCGATCTCGCGTTCGGCGATCTGAAGCCACTGCTCGAAGACGCGGACATCATCCTGCTGCCCAACGCGAATCCGGACGGGCGCGATCTCGGGCGACGCGCCAACGCGAACTGGGTCAATATCAATACCGATTTCGTGCTCGCAGCGCAGGCCGAAACGCGCGTGCTGAAGCAGGCACTCGCCCGCTATGCGCCCGAAGCGCTGCTCGACTCGCACGAGTCCGCCATCCTCAAACGCAAGACCCTGGCCCGTGACGGCTACCTCACCGATTTCAACGCACAGTTCGAGATTGCGAACAATCCGGGCATCACGCCCGACATGCGCCGCTTCGCGCTCGAGGATCTGTTGCCGCAATTGACGGCACGCGTGTCGGAGGCGGGCCTGCCCGCCCATCGCTACATTGGCGAGATCATCAGCATCAAGCAGCCGGTCACCAACGGCGGCCTGACGCTCCGCAACTTCCGCAATACCGCCGGCATGTCGGGCGCGGTGTCCTATCTCGTCGAGACCAAGCTCGACTCGCGCGAAGACTCCTTCCCGACCTATCGCAACATCGGGGTGCGCGTCGACCGTCAGCTCATCTGCATCCGCACGTTTCTGCACCTGATGCACGAACGGCGCGCGGACGTGCTGCGGGAGGTGGCGCTGGCCCGTCAACAGGGTCCGACGGCCAGGATCGGCCTGTATGCGGGCTATGTCGTCGACGAAGCGCATCCGAAGGTCAACATTCCGATGCGCCGCCTCGATACGCGCGAACTCGAGGACATCGAGTTCCGCGATCACCGCAAGCAGGTCGTGGCCGACGAGATTGCGATGCCGTCGACCTTGCTCGTGACCGAACACCAGGCCCGGATTGCCGCGGTGCTCGAACAGCATCATGTCGTCTACGAGCCACTCGCCGAACCGATGACGGTCAGTGTGCTGGCAAGCCGCTATGCGGCGCAGGCGAACATCACCGAGCGCGTGCCTTTGTTGAGCGCCGAGAGCAGGGAACTCGTCGCGCCGGCAGGCACGCTCGTCATCGATACGGCACAGCCGAACGGACGTACCGCGGTGCTGCTGCTGGATCCGAGATCGACCAGCAGCGTGTTCCGCTATCCCGAATTCGCGAAGCTCGTCGACGCGACCCGCGATCACTTCGTCTACCCCGTGTTCAAGGGCGTGGCCCGGACCCCGTGACGCGCAGCGTGACGCTCCAGACGCCGCTCGAAGCCTGCCGTCACACACGGATTACGCAGTCCGCGGAAATCGCCGATTTCCTCGCGCTGCTGGCGGCACACAGCGACGAGGCGGAATGTGTCACGCTTGGTTACGCGGTCAGCGGGGCGCCGCTGCGCGCGCTGCTGTGTCGACGGGACAGTCGCTCGCTGAAACCACGCGTGATGCTCGTCGGCTCGCATCACGGCGGATCCGAACCGGCGGGCGGCGAGGCCCTGCTCGAGGTGGCGCGGGCGCTGCTGCATGGGGATCTGGCGGCGCTGCTCGATCATCTCGATATCGCCATCCTGCCGAATGCCAATCCCGACGGGCGAGATGCCGATTCGAGCCGCAATGCCAACAGCGTCAATCTGAACCGCGACTATGTCCTGCTGTCGCAGCCGGAAAGCCGCGCGCTCAATTCGGCCGTGCAGCGTTATCGTCCGGATGTCGTGCTCGATGCGCACGAGTCCGCGGCGCTGAAGCGCAAGTCGCTCGGGCGGGCCGGTTACCTCACGGAGTTCCAGGCGCAGTTCGACGTCGCCAATAATCCGGCGCTGCCGGCCGCTCAGCTGAGTTTCGGCGAAGACGTCCTGTTGAACGAACTGATTCGGCGCGTGAGCCACACCGGGCTGCACGCGCAACGCTACATCCGTGAGATCCTCTCGCTCGAGCAGGCGTTGACCTATGGCGGCATCACCATCAAGCGCTTTCGCAACAAGGCGGCGGCACTCGGCGCCCTGTCGTTTCTGCTCGAGACCCGGCTCGACCCGAAGGCGGGTGAATATCCGAGTTTTCGCAATATCGAAGTCCGAACCGCGAAGCAGGTGCGCTGCATCCGGATCTTTCTCACGCTGATGGCCGAACGCGCGGCTGAGCTCCTGGCGTTGCGCCGCGCGCCGCGCGGGCTGCAGCCGGGGGATCCGATGGTGCTGTCGGCCGAATATGCGCCGCGCGCCGAGGGCGCGATGATGACGGTGCCGTTGCGCCGTATCGACACCGGCGAGGTGGTCGACATGGTCTTTCGCGATCATCGCCGCATGGCGCTGCATCCACCAATCGCGGCACCGCGCGCCTATCTCGTCGCGCGGCATGCGGGTGTCGTGCGCGATCTGTTGTGGCGCCATGGGCTGCATTTTCACTACCTGCCGCGCGCCGAGTCCGTGCGCGTCGTCGAGCAGCGGGTGGAGCAGGTGTTCGCTGACGGTGAACTGGCGCTGAGGACCAGCGAACGCGAGCGCAGCGTCCAGATGCCGGCGGGCGCGCTGCGCATTCCGCTCGACCAGCCCTGCGGTCGCGTGGTGCCGCTGTTGTTCGAGCCAGGGTCGTCGAGCATGGCGTATGGCTACCCGGCCTATCGCCGCCTGCTGTGCCCCGGAGAACCGCTGTTCGTCTATCGCGAGCTATGATGGCCGCCACGCAGTGCTCGCGCTGATCCGGCGCGTACTGACCGCCCATCCGAGGCCTGTCGCTGATGCGAGTGTCCGCTGCAACGTCCGGCTCCCTGCGTTACCCCTGCGCGCTGCTCGCCGGTTTCATCGCCGTGTTCCTCGCGCTCGGCATTTCGCCCGCCTTCCGTCACGACTGGGCACTCGAGAATGTCGTGGCGCTCGCGCTGACCGCCGCGCTGGTCCTCACTGTACGGCACCTGCGATTCTCGAATCTCGCCTACACGTGCATCTTCGTGTTCCTGGTGCTGCACGAGATAGGCGCGCACTACACCTACAGCCTGGTGCCGTACGACGACTGGTGGCGGCAGGTGTCAGGTGCGTCGCTGAACGAACAGTTCGGCTGGCAACGCAATCATTACGATCGTCTGCTGCATTTCCTGTATGGCCTGCTGATGATGCCGGCGGCACTCGAACTGTTTCACGCGATGGCCCCGGGGCGGGGTTGCTGGCGCTGGCTGCCGGCACTCACGTTCCTGTGGTCGCACGCGGTCATCTATGAACTGATTGAATGGGCGGCCGCCGTGATCTTCGGGGGTGACCTCGGTGTGGCCTACCTCGGCACGCAGGGCGACACATGGGACGCGCACAAGGACATGGCGCTGGCGCTGGCCGGCAGCATCGCGGGGCTGGTGTTCGTGCTCGGTATCGGCGGGCGGGACGTTGGAGAGAACACAGCCCCGGACACGTGAGGTGGCGGGGCTGCAGACGGCAAACGGTACGGGAAGTGGCTGGGACTAGGATTCGAAATAAGTATTTAAAAAATTGATATATTTAAAATAAATATTTTGAATAAAAAATTAACTACACATTTTGCTACGCAATTCGGCTGTGCTGTCGCGGACTCGCTCGAAAAGCAGATGCCTCGAGTTCTACTTCGCTGACTAGGTGAGCAGCGGGAGACATGCAGGTCATTCGCCGAGCTTATTCGACCACGTCGCGATAATCGCCAGGCTCATAGGGCGCGAACACCTCCTTGAACGGAGCGAACGCACCGCGCTTCCTGAGAGGAGACACGCCAAAATCTTCGAGCAGCTCATCGTGGTAGTGGAGCATGTGCAGCAGAAGGCGGGCAGCACGGCCTATGGACGGCGGCATCACACGCCGCTTCCACGCCTGCTGTGCACCGATATTTTTCAGCATGTCGTCGTCCGACGGCAGCGCATGACGACCATCGAGGAGATCGGCGAGCCAACGTGCCTGCAGGTTGTACGTGAGCACGCTGGTAATAGTTGATGCATAGCCGACGAATGCGAGGTTCTTCACCTCCGGGTGGGCCATCTGACGGTAGAGGTAGAGGCCGTCGTCCGAAAAGTTCAGAGCGGCTCGCACGTCGGCCGCGAGGTAGCTGTAATCTGACTCCCAGCCTGTTGCCAGAATCACGGTATCGACATCCAGCGTTTCGCCATTCGAGAGGCGCAGACCGCTCGCCGTGAAGGCGGAGATCTCGGCCTCGATCGGCGCGATTTCACCCGATCTGAGCTGACGATAGAACGCTGGCCGCGGCAGCATCACGGATTCCCCGAACGCATCGAATTCGATCGGCACGTTTGGTACGAGATTCGGGCGGATGCCTCCGCGTGAGCCCAAGTCATACTGGGCCCGCAGCAGCAATTCCACGATTCGCCACCAAGCCCACACCAGCGGTTTGCCCAGTGTGTGCAGGCAACGCTCCACCTGGGAGGGGCGATAGTGCAGCGGGATCAGTGCGCTGGTGAGGCGGTTCAACATCGCCCATTTGAACGGCAGCACATTGAGCAAGCGCGGGGGCACCGGCCAGTGTGTCTGGCGGTACACGATGCTCGTCGCGGCGGCCACGGCGGACGACTCCAGCGCGGCGTCCGTCGCGCTCTTGCCGAAGCCGATGACGGCCACTTTCTTCCCCGTCAATTGACACCTGTCGCGCAAAGCCGACACGTGCAGGATGTCGCCTATGAACGCGTCCTGTCCGGGAAAGGCGGGCAAATGGGGCTTGTTGGACTACAGTCCGGTGCAGACGACCACGAAATCGAACTCCGCGCTGAGCGGCTTGGTGCCCTGGACGTAGTCGATTCGCCAGCCAGCCCCGGCGGGCTGACGGCTGAGCTGCTCCACGGTCGCTTCGAACGCGATAAGGGGCCATACGTCGAAGTGCTTCGCGTATCGCTCGAGGTAATCACGCACGACCGGTCCCGGCGTGAAGTCGGCGACCTCCGGGGGCAGCGGCCAATCCGGAAACTCGTAGAGTTCACGCTGCACCTGGGTCCCGAAATTCGAGTAGCCGGCCGCCCACACGCCCCCCAGCCGGTCGGCGCGTTCGAACACCGTGCAGGCGTAACCTCGTCGCAGCAGGGTCTTTGCCGTCACGAGGCCGGCGACGCCGGCACCGATGATGCCGACGGTACGGATGTAGTTAATGCTCATCTCGTCATCGCACCCTGGGCCGGATGAGCTGCCATATGCGAGTGCCGGCGTAAACGAGCGTCGCCAGCAGCCACAAGCTCAATACGTAGGTGCCGAACAACGTCCAAAGGCCCACGGTCCACAGCACGACCGGAACAGCCCTAGAGGGGCTGTAAACGGCGTGTGGGCGGCGGCGGCGGGCCCGCAGTAGCCCACAGGCGTGCGCTGCACCGGCGATTGCGCCAAGCGCTAAGCCAAGCTGGAGAAGCGCGTTCATCCGGCGTCGCGCCGTGAAGTGCCGTCAGCGTGCCAACGGTCAGGCACGGATACCAACTACTTCCAGATATTCTGCTTCGATCCGCGTTTCGCTGCTGTCTGCCAGATTAGCCCCCGCCCAGTGCGCTTCCAGATCGCGGCGTAATGCTCGCTGCCCCGCCTCGTCGAGCGCGGCGAATGCGCGGTTCGTCGGCCCATAGAACGTGCGAAAGAACTCCACGACATCCGCGGGCGGCAACGGGTAGTGAACGGCATAGAGCTTGCGGGCGAGTGTCAGGTCCGAGAGCCCCGTGGCGAAGCGCTCGCGCACCGTGTTTTCGTCGCCCCACAGCACTGGTGAGGGCATGCCGGAGGGCGGTGGTACATGCATTCCCGTCAGTTTGAACATCTGGCCGATGAAGCCACCGGGCGTCCAGTTGCCCATGACGATACGGCCACCGGGGCGGCAAACCCGACATAGTTCCGCGGCCACCAAATCCGGGCGTGGTGCGAACATGGCACCAATCAGACTGAACACCAGGTCGAAGTTTTCGTCGGGAAGCGAAAGTGCTTCGGCATCTCCTTCCAGGAAGGTGATGGGCAAGCAGGCGTCTGCAGCCCGGGCTCGCGCCTGTTCGATGAGGTTGGTCGCAATGTCGACCCCGGTCACGACGGCGCCCAGCCGTGCGGCGGGCAGTGACAATTGACCGGCCCCGCAGGCTACGTCCAGCACGCGCAGTCCGGGCTGAATGTGCAAGGTCTCGAAAAATCCCGTTGCGCCCGGTTCGAGGTACTGCGCGAAGTGGCCGTAGTCTCCTGCCATCCACATCGACTTTAGACGGGCCTTCAGCACCTCTATCTCGTTGGGCAGTGTCATTTTGATTCGCTCCTGCCGATTAAGTGATGGCGAGGGTCGGTGCCGCGCCCTCAGTTTCTGATCAAGTCGTTCGCCGTCGGAAATCCACGTTCACGCCACGCAGTCATGCCGCCGCGGACCACCCTCGCCCCCTTGAACCCGTGGTCGGCCAATAATGCAGCCGCGGCCGTGGACTTGCGGTCGGTTCGGCAGATCAGGGCAATGGCTTGCGCATGCTTCTCGTCGAGTTCCGGCATGCGCGCTGCCAGTTCGTCGAGAGGCAAATTGATGGCGCCCGAGATATGGCCCTGCTCACCGTTGAAGTCTTCTCGTGTGCGCACGTCCACCACACGCGCGGCGCCACGTGCCAGCAGCTCGGCGAGTTCGTCGATGCTCAACATCGTGGTCGACGCGTCCGAGGTCCAGCTGCGACGCTGCAGCACCAATCTGGCAATGGCCACGCCGACGACGGCGGCCATGACGAGGGCCAGCAGAAAATACATATTCATGGCAGCTTTTCCTTTACGGTCCACTGTCGACGGTTGATAACGTAACGGTCGAGGTGGCCCTTGAATGGCAGCAGCAGCAGACCAGGCAACCAAGTCACCTGCGCCGGCTGCGTGAAGTCGCGAATGCCGATTTCCATTTCCGTATGGCCGCGGCGCGGTTGCGCCCTATAGGTGCCGAACAGGAAATCCCACCAGGCGAGGTTGAAACCAAAGTTGGAGTTGGTTTCGTCGTCCTCGATGGAGTGATGAACCCGGTGCATGTCGGGCGTCACGATCACCAGGCGCAACGCGCGATCGAAGGCCAGCGGCAACCTGACGTTGCCGTGGTTGAACATGGACGTGGCATTGAGCAGCACTTCAAAGGCAATCACTGCGAGGACGGTCGGGCCGATCAGGAGGATCGCGGCGAACTTGATGAGCATCGACACTACGATCTCGAGCGGATGAAAGCGGGCGCCGGTCGTCAGGTCGTAGTCGGGGTCCGCATGATGCACGCGATGCAGGCGCCACAAGGCGGGGACCGCGTGGACGAGTACGTGCTGTGTCCAAACCACGAGATCGAGCGCGATGATGGCGAACACAGCCTCCAGCCACGCTGGCCCGGCCACGAGGCTGAGCAGTCCCCAGCCCTGCGAGGTGGCAAACGCCGCCACGCCAACGGCGCCGGCCGGAAACAGGATGCGAAGGATGAAGGCGTTCATCGCGACTAACGCGAGGTTGTTGCCCCAGCGGGCCGCCTTTGACCTGGTTAGTCGACGACGCGGCGCTAAGATCTCCCAGAGGGCCATGAGCACCAGGACAGCGGCGAAAGCGCCACCCCGGATGCCGATTTCATGACCGCTTATCCATTCCGCCATCGGGATGCCATTGTTTTGGGGTACCGGTCGGAGAATGTTATTCAATTGATTGATTGAATGAAAGCGGCAGGGCACAGTAGGGGCATGCCAACAGCGCCGAAGCACATTCTTTTTGAGGAACTCGCCCGCATCGCCCAGGCGCTAGGTAATGCCCATCGTCTGGGCATCCTGGAACAGGTCGCGCAGGGCGAACGCGCGGTGGAGGTGCTTGCCCAAGCCAATGGAATATCCATCGCCAACGCGTCCCAACACCTGAAATTGCTCCGGGCGGCCGGTCTTGTGGCATCGCGTCGTGCCGGCAAATTTGTGCTGTACCGGCTCGCCGACGATTCCGTGCTAGAGCTAATGTCCGCGCTGCGCGGCACCGCAGAACGGAATTCGGCCGAAGTTCGCCGAGTGCTGAATGAATATTTCTGGCAGCGAGATGGGATGGAGGCAGTATCTCGCACGGAACTGCTGGAGCGGATACACCTTGGCCTAGTCACTGTGCTCGATGTACGGCCGCACGATGAGTTCATGCTCGGCCACGTTCCTGGCTCTGTCAATGTGCCGCTCCACCAGCTTGAAGAGCGGCTGTCTGAATTGAATCCCTCTCACGAGATCGTGGCCTATTGCCGCGGCGCATATTGCGTTCTCTCGTTCGACGCAGTTGCCCGGTTGCGGACGTTGGGGTTCAATGCCAGACGGCTCGAGGATGGTTTTCAGG
>LNFM01002981.1_pt1 | contig 34383 bp, 30 predicted proteins | sample 596031 | NCBI WGS metagenome assembly LNFM01 (sample SAMN04254537, study PRJNA301005) | activated carbon metagenome | isolation source: dual media filters at the Ann Arbor, Michigan drinking water treatment plant | place: USA: Ann Arbor
AGAACGCGTAGCCCAACAGACTCCGGAGGAGCGATTTCGGGCCTCCTCCCGAGCCACGTCGTCTCGACTCGAAGCTCGGTCTGCTCGGTGCCGTGCTCGGCGGCGGCTCTGATGGCGTGCTCATCGCGGCTTGTTCTCCGGTCGGTCGCGGCCTGTCCTGTGCTTGGTGTCGGTCTTCGGGCCCTGCTTTTCGCTGGCCTCGTTGAGTCGTCGCTCAAGGTCGTCGTCGAACGTCCCGGGGACGTGCATCGGCTTGGGGATGACGACGCCCGATTCGAGCAACGCCGTGGGGAACGGCGGCTGCTCGGATGCCGTGACGAGGATGGTCCGCGAATCGACCTCGGGCCAGTCGCTCTCCTCGTGGTAGCCGTGGAGGGCCTTCGTGATGTGGTACTCGCTCATGAGGGCGAGCGGGTAGCCCGAGAACTGCGTGTATCCGCTCGCCTCGCTGAAGCGGACGAAGCTCGCGAGCGGGAGGGCGGAAACCTCGATGATGGTGTTCTTCTCAAGCAACGGGCCGACGGTCTCGTTCACCTTCGCGGCGGCGAACCCTGTCTCGCTCTGCCGCATCGCGGCACGAACCGAAAGGTGGTCGTCGTCCTGGTCGTCGAACGAATCGTTCAGGAGCTGTGTCCACTGGAGCGAGTGGTAGACCCCTTCGCCGGACGTCTCCATGATTCGCTTGATGCTCTTCTCGTCCGTCGCCCGGAAGCTCTGCTTGAAGGCGGTGCATGACTCGACCACGTCGGTCAGGTCCACGCCGTTCTTCTCAAGCTGGCCGATGGTCTGGTTCGCGAGGATGAAGTGGAGCCTCATGCTCCGGGCCTGCTCGAGGAAGAGGCTGATGTTGTCGGAGACGACCCGCTGGAACTCGTCGATGAAGACGTAGACCCGGCGATTCTCGCCCTTGCCGCGACGGCTCGCGGCGGTGAGCAGCGAGAAGAGGGCGAGCTTCGCAATCTTCGGCGTGGTTGCCTGCTCCTGCACCGACGAGAGATAGAAATACGTGACCTGGTTCTCCCTGAGCATCGAAGGGAGGTCTATCTGCTCGCCGAGCACGTCGGGGCCGACCGGGGCGTCCTCCTCGCCTGCTTTCAGGTCTGCGGCGGTGACGTTCATCGGGGTGATGTCCGCGAGCTTCTCGACGATGCGGGCGACGTGCCGGGCCTTCTCCCAATCCTCGGCACTGCCGATTCCCCGGAAGGCGTTCTTGTCGGAGACGAACCGGTGAAGCTCCTTGAACGAGCCGATGTGCCTCCGGTGCCGCTTGAGGTAGCCGCCGAGCACGAGGTCGTTCAAGGTCGAGTAGTAGCCTCGCCCGTAGTCGTCGCCGTAGTCGAGGGCGAGGGAATGGAGGATTCCCTCGGTGAGCTGGTTCGTCGTCATCTGCGAGACGTGGCTCTGGGCGAGCGGGTTGAAGACGAAGCTCGACCGCCCGGTGACGTTCGTGAACCACTTGAAAGGCATCCCGACGGCCTCGGCCTCCTCGCGGGCGGCCTCGAAGAGGGTTTTGTCCCCCTTCAGGTCGATGATGAGAATCGAGCAGTCCTCGCGGGCGATGAGCTGGGCCACGAGCGGGGTGATGCCGATGGACGTCTTCCGCGAGCCGGTGTCCCCGAGGATGTGGGCGTGCTTGTGCAGAAGCTCGCGGTGCAAGAGCACGGGATAATCCCCTTCGAGGGCGGCTCCCAAGTAGTAGTGCTCTTGCTCAAGCGGGTCGCGTGATTTGAGGATTCGCTCGATGCGGTTGTCCCACGGGGTGATGGGCCGCTTGCCCGCTTTGAGTTCCTTCTCCGTCGGCTGGGAGGGGACCTCGTAGGCGTCGGGGGCTTCGAGTGCGGCGTGGTAGCGGTAGAGGAGCCTGCCTCCGGTGAACCAGAGCACGGCGAAGAGCACGACGAACGGGCCAATCCAGCAGAGGAGCAGCACGAACACCGTGGCCACGAAGACGTTGGTCGCGGTCTGCTTGAGGCCGTTCCACCGCGACGCCGAAACGAAGCTCGTCCGCTCGGCCTTCTTCGCTTCGATGTATTGGGTTCGTGCGGCGGGTGCGAGCTGGGCCGCGAACTTCTCCTCGATGGGCGAGAGCCGAAACTCCTCGGCCCTCGCGGGCGATGCCTTGGGAGCCTGGCGGTAGCGGTCGATGAGCACCTGGGGCGATGAGACCGAAACCCCGACGAGGGCGGTCGTGAGAATTGCGAGCGTCACTCCGAGGGCCACGTCTCGGTTCAGGTGCGGCCTGAGTGCCTCGGTCGGGAACCGGAAGAGCCCTGCGGCGTGGACGCCGTGGCGGTTGTAGCAGACGAACGTCGTGAGTGCTCTCCAGGCGACGAGCCCCGTTTCGACGAACGTCGCCCGGGGGGCGTCTCCGAGGTCGTTCAGGAGCGACCAGAGGAAGGGGAGGGCGAAGACGAATCCGACCACACCAATCATCGGGGCGTAGCTCGCGTGGACGGTTCGTTCGGCGATGGAGAGCACGACGTAGCCGAATGCGAACGCGAGCCATAGGAGGGCGTGGCTCCACTGGTAGACGGTAATCTCGGGGCAGCGACGCGGTGCAACCCACGTGTCGAAGAACATCCCGATGTATCTCTGCCACCTTCGGACCCGCACGAGCGGAATCCGCTCGTTCACCGTCATGAAGGCGCACGCCTGGACGGTGACGAAGTGGGCGAACACGGCGGCTGCAAGGAGTGCGGTCCCGAAGACGAGGACATACGCCTGCGTGGTCGTCGGTGCGTAGTTCACGAGCCCGAAGAGCACGCTCACGCCGATGACGGCGAGGGCCAGGGCGAGATGGGTCAGGGCGAACCGCCTCGTGATGAACCGCCAATAGGCGGTCCCGAGCATTCCGAAAAAGAGGAGGGTGAAGAGCGGGACGCTCACGAGGAGCGGCAGAGCACCGATGAGCCTGAGCCCGAAACCGACCACGATGAAGAGCAGGGTGACAATCGAGACGAGCCTGAGCGTGGTCGCGGCGTCTCTCGCGGGCGTGGTGACCCGGGTCCGGTAGTTGAGCCCGGTGGCGTGGGCACTCGCGGGGAGTGCCGTTGCCTGGATGGTGACGCGGGTGTCCTTGAGCCGTCGCCTCATCCGGCCGCCTCCGAGATGGTAGCGTCGGAGTCGGCGGGCATTTCGCTCGCTGCCGTCTCGCCGGCGGCGGGCTGAGCGTCGTCGTCTTCCTCGGTCGTCCGCTTCTCGGGCCTCGCTCCCCTGAGTCTCCCTCGGTGGACGAGCAACTCCTCCAACTCTTCGACGGCTTCAACGCGGTAGCGGATGAAACCCGGTGCCTCGTTCAAGAGGGCGGCTTTGATGGCCTCGGCCTTCGCCACCGTCGGGGCGATGACCGCGTTCACGAAATTCCCCCGCTGGATGAGCCGGGTGAAGGCGGGGAGCGTGAACCCTCGGACGGCGATTTTCCGGAGCTTCTTGAGAATCGTCTGCTCGCTCGTGCCGTAGTCCACGAGCATGAATCCGAGACGGGACTTCCTCCCCTCGGGGGTCTCCTCGATGTCGATGTAGTAGTTCGCGAGCCGAACCCCCGGGATGACCAGCTCGGGGAATTGCTCGCGGAATTCCTTCGGCGTGAATTTCTTCGTGTCGGTCTGCACGCAATACGAGAGCACGCCGTAGGCGTTCACGAGCCCCTGATATTCGAATTTCCGGGCCACGCTCCGGTGCTCGCCCAAGCGGACCGCCTCGCGGGGCGTGAGGATGAAATACTTCCGCTGGTCGAAGAGCGAGCACGGGCGGATTCTCCGCTCGCGGACGAGCCGCCCGGTGACCTTCCGGACCGCGTTCAATCCGACGCCCGGGAAGAAGAGACGGTGGAGCACTTCGGGCGTCGTCAGGTGATAACGCCTCAAGTGCTCCATGATGGCTGCGTCTCTTTCGGCGGGCGTCATCGCGTGGCCTCGTCGTCACCAGAGTTCGTAGGGTAATGCTCTCTCGGCACAGTCCTCGTGAAATGCTTGGAGCCTGTCGGCGGGGTAAGCCCCGCCGAATTCGATGACGAGCCTGGGCCGTCCCTCGCGGTCATGCAAAATCGCGTCGGGTAATTTCTGGTGCTCCCTCGTGGGGGCGAGAATCTCTTCGCCAATCCACCCGGCGGCGATGGTCGGGGCCTCCTTCATGAGCTTCAGGTAGAGGGCTCCGAGGTGGATGTCGTGGGTCGCCTGCGAGACGTTCTTGATTTTCCCGTTCGCCCTGCCGCCGAATATCGCGGCGGCCCGCCTGGTCGCGAGGTAGACCGTCACGTCACGAGGCGGCTCGGTCCAACGGCTCTGCACGCTCCAGGCGAGCTTTCCGAATTCCGGTGCGGCCTCTCCGGGCTTCCACCGGAAAATCGGCTGCTCCAGGGGAAGCCTCGGCCGGGCGTAGGCACGCTCTCGAACCAAGAGCCCGACATTCACCAGCTCGGTGAGTCGCCTCCTCGCGTTGGTGCTCGCCGATTTCGACGGCGGCCACCAACTCCGAAGGATTTCGTTGAAATCGAGCATGCGGATTTTCGACGCGAGTGCCGAGACCAGCTCACGCTCCCGCGTCGTCATCATGGTTCAGTCCTGCTTGTTCTTGGGCGGCCTGCCTCGCCGCTTCTTCTCGGTGAGTCGCCCTGGCGACGGCCCGGATGGTGTCTGGTTGCCGTTCTGCGTGGCGGCGGCGTCGAGCCGCTGCTGAAGCTCGTCGTCGAACCCGACGGGCCTCCGGGCGTCGGCTGCGGGTCGAGCGTCGACTGAGGGCTTCGGCGGTGCTCCAAGCAGTTCGCTCACCGCGTGGGCCGCGTGGCCGTTCGTGCTCGGCTCCGTGTGGTAGCTCGGGCGAGGACCGATGCTCGGCTCGCTGCCGACGTTCGGCTCGTAATTTGGCTCGGGGAGCGTCCGCTCCGCCTGCTGCTTCATCCTCGCCACGAGCTGCGTCGCGGCGGCGTGCTGGCTGCCGTTTGAGTCGCCCTGCTCGACGAGGTCGAGGGCGTCGTTGAATCCGGCGAGCACGGCGTCTCTCGTCCGTGCCCGGAGATATTCCCAAATCGAAAGCGACATGAGCGGAACTCCGTTCTGGTAACGGGCGTCCGACAAAAATACGGCATTTATCGAAACCGAAAATTCGGCCGCAAGCCAGGGGCGGCGGTTAATTTTCGACGCTCCGAAAGCCCCCGGAATGTCCCACCGTGTTCTCCTCACGGTTGGCAGTTCAATTGTCGGTTGGTTGCGGCGTAAGCCGTTAGCTCGCAGTTGGTTACTGCGTCCTGTCTTCCGCGTGACGTGGCACGCGGTGGGGTAGCCGTTGGTGCCGTGGAAAATGGTCACGGGAAATGAGGGTGCGAGGGCTGCGAATCTCCCAGCTCTGGGAATTCGCGTCCCTCGCTGCTGGATGTCTCGGGGGTGAGTCTCCTGACGAGAAAGCAATTCTCGTCGGGAACTCGCCCACGAGTGGGAGGGCTACGAGCCCGACCCCGATGTACGGGTTGCCCGAAGGGCAAGGCGCTTTCAGAAGGCGGCGGCGGAGCCGTGTCTTCCGTGCCCGTGCCTAATGGGAGGAGGGGCGATGCGGGGCAGCGTCATGCGGCGGTTCGGTGTCTGAATTCGGTGTCGGGGAGTGTTGGTCGGGCGGTCGGTTGGTGAGCGGTTGGTTCCATCGCGGTCAGTCGGGTGCGTGTCGGTCCCGGCGGCGGAGCGAGGGAGGCCCGTCGTATCCGAAGCGGGCCGACTGAGCGGGGTGGGGGGCTGCGGTCGGTTGATGGGGGTTCGGTCCGGTGCGTGTCGATTCGGGGGCGTGGTGGCGGCAAGGCGGCGGCAGTTGGTTCACGGGGGCTCGGTCGAGATGTCACGCGTCGGGGATTCGGGTATCGACGATAGAGAAGGCTCACGGATGGGGAGGGGCGATGTCGCGGTATTCGTTTCAGTCAGGGTGGCGGGAAATCATCGTGGGTTGGGACAACCCGCTCATGACGTTCTTCGTCCAGGTCTGGGACGAGACGGAAGACGAGGACGCTCCCGTGTTGTGGGTCGGTGCGAAGCCCGGAGAGGTCCGCTCGGTCGAAGCACTCTCCGAGTGCGTGCGGCCCTACGGCGAAATTCCGGATGCGATTCTTAATCGCCTCCGAGCCGACTTCGTCGCACGCGAGCCGCTCACCGAATGGCAACGCAAAATGCGTGGCTCTGTCGTGAAGTCGTGAGCGAATGCCGAGGTGGAGACTGGGTGGTGCCCGATGTCTCCTGTGTTGCGTCGGCCTGCCGAGAGGAGCCTCAGAGTTCTGGCTCTCGTTTCGGCGGCGGTCCTCGTCGCTTGCGACCTGTGAGTTGTCCAGGCGGAATTCTCGGGTCGAACGGAGGTCTCCGTCTGCCGAGGACGAACGCGGAATCATCGACTCCGTTTCGTCCACCCTTTGCAACCCTGATGACGCATCCAATCAGGAGGTAGCAAAACCCGCCGCCGTAGAAGATGGCGAGCAGCCATCCGAGGACGACCGTCGGTATGTAATCGACGGACTGAATCAGTGCGACGACTAGAACCGCCGTGAGGACGAACGGCACATAGAATTTCCATGTCCGCTTTTGCCGCAAACGCTGACGCAGAGTCCGACGCATGGTCCTCTCCTGGTCCGGTGTTGAAATGAGAAAGGCGGACTGACGGCTCCGATGAGCCGTCAACCCGCCTCTCGCCGCTTCACGACGGAAGGAGAATCGAACCTCTAAAAAACCTGCTCAGGCACCACGCATCTCCGAATTTCTTTATGCAAGATTCGGGAGCGTCGGGCTCGCCTCCAGTGTGTCAGGTTTGCGTCAGCGTGAGCCCGTCGTCCTGGGCCGCAAATTCGCCCTGTGCGTGCGTCGTTTGCGGGCGAAGCGAAGCCCGCCGCCGGTCGCGAAAAACCGTCTCGGGGCATTTGCGGGAATTTGGGGGCGTGGTCGGCCCGGCGTCACGCGGGCCTCGCTCGCGAGGTTCGGGATGGCTCGGGTGCCGTGGCCGAAGCGGATGGGGTCAACGCCGCCGTCTGTTGTGTGTAAACCCAATCACCGCCGGCCCTGAGTGGTTCACCACCCAGGTGCCGCCTGTCACTGGATATCGGACCTTGGCATCACGTTTATCAAAGTCGGTTTTCCCGGGCCTTACTGCTCGCAACACATTCGCCCCGGTCGAAATCGCAATCAGCGTCCGGTGGCCGAGAGCATGTCCGGTATCGCTGAACGTGAGCCCATCAAGAACTCCTTCATGCACCCAGAACGGGTACACCCGCATCCTTTGGAGTGCCATCAACCCGTGCAGTTCCTGCACTTCGGAGAATGGAGCGACGGAGTCTGTTACTCCATGCACTAGCAACACATGAGCCTTGGTGCCTAATTTTTTCATCGCTTTTAGATGTGCTGGATTCCCCACGAACCGAATCTCGGCGTGCTCGTCTGGTAGTGCTCCCCAGCGAGCATTGAGCGGACTTCCGCCGGGAAGCCCCAAGGCGATATCAGAGTTCAGCTTTACGAGCGGTGCTATCGCAACAACGCCCGCAAACGTGCGAGGTGCTAGCTTATTTGCCATCAAGGCAACGTGTCCACCTCCGCTTGCCCCCACGGTGTAGATACGTCCTTTGTGGAACGGAAACCCCATTTCAGGAAGTGAGACATAAACGTGCCGAAGTGCCCGCAAGGCATCGCCAGCCTGGAGCAAGCCGAACTCGTAAGCGTTCGGACCGAACGCAGCGTCTCCACTTTGCAGGTAGTCAACGCATATCGATACAACATCGAACGTGTCTGCCATCGTGCGAGGGTTCGCTGCCCAATCACACCACTCACCACCCCAGTTGTGCAGGATTACCATCACACCGGTCGTAGGCCGCACAGAATTGATGCTGCCATTAGGATAATGGACGCTCGCCTTGACACTTCGGGGACCTGGAGAATCGACCCACTCTTGTGCGGCGATGTAGACCTCGCCGTCGATGGCTGGGAGTTGGGCGGCGACGGGAAGAGCCGTGAAAACTGAAAGCAGGACGATGACTCCTTTAAGATTCACCATGTATTTCACGGTCGCTTTAATTGATATAATTATCTTTTGCTTACGCATTGACGTTACTGTTTCGACTCTTGATATTCGCGAGCGTTCCTTGGTCGACGCCGATTCGAATCGTCTGACATAGCTTCTCGCTGACTGTCCTCGACGGGACACATCCGGGGTCTGTATCATCTCTTTTGGATTCAGTCTCTTTGCTCATGACGCGAGGCTCGGATGATGTGGAGCGGCGTGAATTGGAATCCCTCGCTTGAACTCTCGTAATTTCAGAGTGCTGCTGTAATGCTTGTCGGACACACGTTTGCAAACAAGTGACATCACGAACTGTATCACCGGATGAAAATACATGATATTTCGGTTAGATAGCTGCTTCGGTGGGACACCCCAAATCACCCAGTGAGTTCCATCTCCCGACCTGGTGGGACACTTATCCACAACCCGAGCGGCCTAGTGGCCGGTCCCCTGGGCTTCCAGAATCCCGGTGACGTGCGTGTCGACGATGAGCTTGCGATACATCGCCTCGCTCGACGGGTTCCCTTTCGCTCGGCGGTACTGATTGAGGAAGAACGGGTTCGCGTTCGCAAACGCCTCGGCTTCGAGGGCCTCCCGCTCGTCGGCCGTGAGCGACTTCAGGTAATCCGCGATGCGTTTCTGCTCGGCCTTCTCGCGGGCCTGCTGCTCTGCCTCGGCCCGCTTCTTCGACTCCTCGACCTTCCTCCGCTTCGCGTCTTCGGCCGCCGCCCGGTGGTCCCTGTCGGCCTTGGACTCGAATCCTTTCGGGGGGCTGTAGGAGTCCGCAATCGACTTCACGAGGTATCCGGCGGGGCTCTTCGTGACCTTGCGGTCTTTCTTCGTCACCAGCCAATCAAACGCCTCGATGCGGGCCTGGACGTGCTCGGCGGGGTGCCTTTCCACAAGCTCGCGGGCGGTCGCTGGCGTCACTCCTCGGCTGACGAGAGCACGCTCCAGTTCGTTCGTCTCTCCTGCTTCCGTTACTGCCTCAATCGGCCTGGCCCTCTGGACCACGGCCACCCGCCACTTGCCGCGTGAAAGCTTCGTATACCGCTGCTCCCGGCTCATCGGCTCAAGGAACCCGGCCGCCGTCAACTCCTCGAAGGCTGGTTGGAGCTTCTCCTTGATTTTGCCCGCGTCGGCATACGACCGGCTGAGCCCGATGTGCTCGAAGGCGAATTCCTTCAGGTCGAACTCCCAACGCCTTCGGTGGAAGAAACGCTTGTCGAGGAAGCGATACATCCGCTTCGAGATGGAGCTTTCGAGGGCGAAATACAGGTCGACGTTGAGCCGCTTCAGGTTGTCCGCCTGGAAGCTCTGGAAGATGACCTCGTTCCACCGGAACGAGGAGAAGGCGAACTCCTGCTGCTTCCTCGCCTTGAACCGTCGTCGCTCGTCCCTGTCGAGGAGCGAGACGTTGTCGAGCAGGTGGAACTTCTCGCTGACCCAGCTCTTCGCCTCTCGGTTCCACCATGCGTTGTCGTAGAAGAAGGTGACCCCGACCCAGCGGTTCAGCGACTCCTCGATGCGTTCGTAGTTCCGACCCTCATCGTTCCAGCCGAGGAGCTTGAGCAGCTCGTAGCGGGTGAAATGGACCTGGCGGTTGCTGAACCCGTTCGAAAGCTTCGTGAGCTGGATGAGGGCGACGAGGATTTCGTCGTCCACGGCGGTCGGGAGCCCGTAGGCGTCGCTCCCGGTGATGGTCAGACGCCGCTTGACCATCTCGCCCGCCTGCTGGTCGAACACCTCGTCCTCGAAGACGAGGGTCTTCATCCCCTCCGGCACCCGGTCGGAGAGCACCGTGATGGGGAACTCGGCGAGGTTGAGCTCGTCCCGGCCGCCGACGAGCTTGAGCAGCTCACGGGGTCGGTCAATCTCTGCGGGTTTCCGGTCTTCCATCTTCAAATCCAAAGGAGCGACGACATGGGCCGTGTTGTTGTTGGTTTATAAGGTTAATACATCAGTTACGGTTCCGTAACTCATTGCCCTGTAAGGGTTTTCTGGCCTGTTTCCTCCCTCGTTTCACGGTAGACCCTCCCTCGTTTCACGGTAGTTCCTCCCTCGTTTCACGGTAGTTTCCTCCCTCGTTTCACGGTAGTTCCTCCCTCGTTTCACGGTAGCATGCTACCCGGATTCCGGGCCGGTGGTAGGGCCTGGATGAGCGAACCGTTCGAAGTCTCCCCCGATTCACGGTAGTTAGCACGAGAAGGAGGGCCTTGTTACCCCCAAAATCCTCCCTCATCCGCGTCGGCGTCGCGTTCGGCCTCGCCGAACCCTCCCTCATCCGCGTGAACGGCGATTATCGCCCTGATTTCAGGCATTTACGGACTACAAAACCCTCCCTCAAACTCGGCTCAATGAGCCACCCATCCGGCCGACCTCGGCAGAATCCTCCCCCGAAGAACGTCGCCTCCGCGAAGCGGCCATCCGGGCGGGAAGCCCGGCGGAGAATGGCCCGAAAACTCCCGAAGTGAGGTCGCTGGAGGTGGAATGGTGCCCCATTCCTCCCCCGAAGCTCGTCGAACTATCCCCGGAACAACGTCGATTCCTCCCCGGAAGCTCGTCGCCTCCGCCAATGCGGAAACGTCCACGTTCCCGCATTACGGAAACATCTGCCGTCCCGGGCGGGTGCCTGCTATAAGGGCCGCGCGATGAGGGTTCATCGCTGTTGCCAGTGTGAGCGGAGCTTTACTGGCGTGAGAGAGATGGGCGGCACCACCCGGTAAACCGAGCAACCAACTCGGCTAAGGGGCGAGAGTCACTGACTCGCAAGGTGCTGACTCGTAGAGCTGGGTGCATCGAGAGGTGCTCGCCCAGCTCGACGGAGGCTCATCGGAGTAATCCTCGCCCCCTCACGCTGCCGTCGTCCCGTTGTATGGGAGGACGGGAGAAGGGGCGGAGAGAGTAATCCCGGTGTTCTATCCGATGGTCAAAATGCTGGAACGCGGAAACGTCCACGTTCCAGCATTGAGGAAGCCCCCCGAGCGGGGGCGACAGGGACATGCCCTCGCCGTTTCAAACGGCGGGGTCGTGCTGGTGCAAAGCGGGTGCGAATCCCGCCCGTAGGGGTCCGGGCCAACCTCCGACTTGTTCGGAGCGGCTCGTTCAACTCGGCTTGCGTGGGGAGCCTCCGACCCGGCGACGGGCGGAGCCGATTCCTGACCGGAGTCGGGGACCGGGAGCAAATCTCCCGGCCGTGAATAGCTCAACCATGAGAGGCCCGAGAGGGCTTGCAAGTGAGTCCGACTGGAGACGGTGCCGAACCGCGAACGCCATCGCACCGATGGGTAAGGGGGAGCTTCTACGTTCTGCCCCCCGAAATAGCCGACCCCTCGGGGCGGCGTAAACGGCGAGCCGGGTGAAATCGGCTCGCACGGTGAGAGGCCCGGGGGATAACACCCCCTAGCGACGTGACCAGTCGGGCGAAGACCAGCACTAACCTGGGAAGGACTGCGGCTGCCGGGGTAGTCCCCCGGTGCGAGGTCTCGGCGGTAGCACCGCCGGGAGGTCAGCCTCGTGATTCAAAGGCCGTAGTCTGGGAGTGTGGCCCGAGTAGGAGCCGGTGTCGCCGTTCGCGGGAGCGAACGCGATTCCGGGCGAGCAGGTGGCAAGGCAGTCACGGGCTCGTTCTGTGTTCGGGTGGTGCCGAACGCGAAGACGACGAAAGGGCCGACGAGTGTATCAACCCATCTCGATTACGCGTCGTCACGCGGCGGGGGAGAGCAAAAAGAATCCCCCCCCGTGGCGGTCCTTGGACCGGCTGTAAACGCGGTCATGCGAGGGTTCCCCGGAAGGGATTCCTCGCATGGCGGCTGAATGAGGACGCACGCCCGAGGTGCGTCTTGAGGTTCAGAACGACGTCCGGAGAAGGAAGGGCCGCAACCACCATAGATTGAGCAACTTCCAATAGGAATGTAGGCGGTAGCGGGAGCGAACCGCCTGCGAATTCCGGCGTCGAAGAGGATACGCCAAAGGTCTTGGAACCCGGCTTTTCGGGAGATTTGTGCCAAGAACAAATCTCCCTTCCACCTCCCACCGCGTCCCGGCTCGCCCGGAATGCTGGAACCAAACTGACACCCCCGGCCGTTCCCTTCGCGTGTAATCCATCGCATGCTTGCGTCTCGATTTCCGCAGTCGAAGGGAAAGGATGAAGAGGGGGTTCGTTTATCGGTGCGAGGCATCGTCGCTCGACGGTTTCATCCAGCAGCTCGCGGCCTCGTATCTCAGGCACGGATATTACTTCTACGTGACGGGGAGCATCCGCGAGGGGAGAGACGTTCGGGACATCGACCGTCGCATCATCGAACGCTACGACCTGGCCATCTCGAAGTTCACTCGGGCGAGGCGGAAGAAGTCGGGGACGGCGAGCGTCCAATACCTGCGGCACGAGCGGTTCTTCGTCCTGCTCGCGACCCACGGCAAGCACCGCTTCTTCGAGGAGGAAGTCGGCATCAAGGACGCCCGCGAGACCCCGATTCGCCACGAGGGCTACTCGGTGAGCGTGCGTGCCGGACGCTCCTGCGTGCGAATCGACCGGGGGAGCTACCTCAACATCAAAGCCTACTTCGAGGACATCGCGACGAAGCGGCCGGCGGACGTGCTCCGCCGTCAGCTCCTGGGCCTCCCGTTCTCGCCCTACGCCCCGGTCCGCAGTCAGCTCTTCGCCATACTCCGGGCGGTCAATCGGGCTCGCCAGATTGCGGGGCAAGAGCCGGTGCCGAACACGGCGATTCGCGTCCGACGGGTGCCGGTGAAGACGTTCGAGGGGCATTCTGAAGACACGTTTCGAGCACGGTAATCTACGGGTCGGCCATAGGCGTATGGCAACCCATTGACAAAAATTGCCATAAACGTTAACATTGAACATGTAAGTATAAATACAATAATAGAATAAAATTAACAAAAACAACTATTTACACTAACTCTAAAGCTGCAAACCTAACGAAGACCAAACCAAAAACCAAAAAACCGAAAACCAACATGGAAACGATGAATATCGCTCTACCGGAGTCGATGAAGTCGTTCGTTCAAGAGCAGGTCTCGACCGGTGGATACTCAAGCGTTAGCGAGTATGTCCGCGACCTGATTCGGGCCGAACAACGACGCCGGGCTGATGAAAAGATTGATGCGTTACTTCTTGAGGGTCTCACCTCCGGGGAGCCGATTGAGGTTACGCCTGAGTATTGGGAGACGAAGAAGCGGAAACTCTCCGAACGTCTCTCGAAGGCTAATGTAGGTGAGAAACAGATTCGTAATCCTTCCGACCGCTGACAAAGACCTCGATGAACAAGCTGCGTATCTGGGAGAGAACGCAAACTTGGATTTAGCCCTTCGCTTTTATGATGCGGCCGAATCAACGTTTGCATTTCTCGCTCAGACTCCCGAAGCCGGTGCTCTCCGGGAATCGGAGAACCCCACTTTTGCGGGGCTTCGCCTCTGGCGAATTAAGGGCTTTGAGGCCCATCTCATTTTCTACCGACCGACCGATGACGGAACTGAGATAGTCCGGGTGCTTCATGGGCATCGGGACATCGGTGCCGTGTTTGATGACGAAGTCGACCGGTGACGTTTCGGCTGTCAGAAAAACGGGTAAAATTTCTGACAGAGGGAACTTTGATGAACAGGTTAAGAGACAGAATTTTGGACAGGGTCCACGGCAAGGGTCGTGGAGCCGTCTACATCTCCAAGGACTTCTTGGATTTGGGGAGCCGTGCGGCCGTCGACCAGGCCCTCTCTCGGCTTGTCAAAGACGGTTCGCTTCGCCGTCTCGGGCGGGGCCTCTTCGACTTCCCCCGGATAAGCCCGAAGCTGGGGATGCTGAGCCCGGACCCCGACCAGATAGCCCAGGCGGTTGCGAGGAAACGGGGAGGGCTGCTCCAGAAATCGGGAGCGTTCGCCGCGAACGCCCTCGGCCTCTCGACCCAGGTGCCAGGGAATCACGTCTACCTCACGGCCTCTTCACCCTCGAAGCTCCGCGTGGGCAAGCAGACGCTGACCTTTAAGCAGGTCTCGCCGAAGCGGATTGCTGACGGCGATTCCGTGACGGGTTCCGTTCTCCAGGCGTTGGACTTCCTGGGGAAGGACGGCGTGACCGACGCCGTCGTGAAGCGGCTCCGCTCGAAGCTCTCCGCTGCGGACAAGAAACGGCTGCTCAAGGAGAGCCGCTACGCGGTGGGCTGGGTGGCCGATGCGGTCAAGAAGGTCGTAGCGGACTGACGGCTTGGGACCGGTGTCGGTGGTCGGTGTTACTCGTCGGCCTCTGCGAGTTCAATCAACTCGTCGGCGAGCATCCCGAGTTCGTCGCTCATGTCGCGGAGCCATCCTTGAGAAACCTCGCCACGGCGATATGCGTCGATGGCCTCGCTTGCAAGCATAGTGCTCGCGGGCGTCGCCTCCTCGCGAGTCTGTCCGTCGGAGAAGAAGTCGGCGACAGGGCGGCCGTAGAGCTTCGCGAGCGTGGACAATTCCAGGGTAGAGAGCGAGCGTCGTCCCGATTCGATGTCGGCTATCACCGTCGGCGAAGCCTCGATGGAGTCCGCCGCCTGGTCCTGAGTCAGGCCGCATCGTTCGCGGGCTTCTCTGAGCCTAATTCCCAGCGTCGCAAGGCGTAGGGTCTCGACGGCTTGGTTGAAACCCGACAGAGCCAAGGCTTCGGCGTCTTTCAAGGCCCTCTTGACGTTTTCGTCGAGCAGAGCGGGCGGTCCGGTCGCGAACCAATCGAGGATGGCTTGCCGTCTCGTCCTGAACGCTGCGTCGTCTCCTCCGCATTTTTCGAGGAGAAACCCTTCCCAATCGCGTTCCCGCTTCTCGTCGCCGTTGCACCTCCCGCACGCATAGACCAAATGAAAACGACTCGATGATGAAGCAATCGCTATCGCGTGGTCGAAATGGCCTTGGCGGGAGGCTCTAGCGATGACGGTCCCGCAGTAGGAGCACGCCTCGGCGAAGTGAATGCGGCACTGCTCTTTGTACGCCTCAGAGAACCGGACGCCCGCGACGTAGAGGAGTGCTCGTTTGATGGAATTGCGAGCTTGGGGAGGCTTCGCCACGGCAAGCGTCCTAACTGAGCACTTCGATGGGTTTGCTCACGAACCGATGGGCCGACCGCCCTTCAGCTCGCTCTCGCGAGCGGGGTAGGGGCCTCCGTTCTCCTTCTCGACCTGCTCGATGGCGTATTTGACGCCCAGCTCGGCGATGCTCGCGATGGTGAGCCGGGGGTTCCAATAGGCCGCGTTCTTCACCCGCTCGATGAGGTCGTGGGTGAGATGGACGGTGAGCTTCTCCTTCTTCTGGCCGTCGGCCTTGCCCGAATCGACGCGGTTTGAAGCCGCCTGGGGCGTCTCCGCCTGCACGCGGTGAGGCTCGCGGGCCTGGTCCCTGCGGAGCGGCGTCACGACGCTGTTCGGGGCGACCTCGTTCGCCTCCTCTTCGGCTGCGGCCTGCTCGGCCTCGCGGTCCGGGATGAGGGTCGCAAAGGGGTCGTTCTTGATGGTGCTTCTAGCCGTTTGCGACTTTGCCATAGTCGAGCCCCTCCCGTGCTTCCTGACTTTCCTGTGCGATGACTTCGTCGGCGAGCTTCCGGTAGTCCTCGGCCCCGGCACTCTTCGGGTCGTAGGCCGTAATCGGCCCTCCCTGCGAGGGGCACTCGGCGAGCCGGACGTTCTCACGAATCTCGGTGGTGAAGGTAATCTCGGGGAACTTCGCCCGGACCTTCTCGACGACTTCCTTCCCGTGCTTCGTCCTGCGGTCCACGCGGCACGCGAGGATGCCCGTGACGTTCAGCTCGGGGTTGAGTCGCTTCTTGACCAGCTCGACGGTCTTCCAGAGCTGGGCGAGCCCGTGCAGGCCCATGACGTGGCACTCGACGGGGACGAGGACCTCGGTCACGGCGTTCAGGGCGTTCACGGTCAGCACGCCCAACGTCGGCGGGCAGTCGATGAGGATGTAATCGTAGCGGCCTTCGGGGAGGGCCTTGAGCTTCTCCTTGAGGCACTGCTCGGCCCCCGGCTCCCCGGAGAGGGCCTTCTCGGCACCGACCAGCCACGGCGACGACGGGACGAGCGAGACGCCTGCGGTCTGCGTCTCGAAGACGAGCGTCTCGATGTTGGTCGTCTCGGGCTCGGCGAAGAGGTCGAAGACCCCCTTGCCGACGTCGGTCACGTCGTACCACTGCGTGGCCGAATACTGCGGGTCGAGGTCGATGAGGAGGACGTTCCTCCCCTTCTCGGCGAGGGTCGCGGCGAGATTGACGGCCGTGGTCGTCTTCCCGGACCCCCCTTTCTGATTCACGACGGCGATGGTTCGCATGGGGCCTCCCTGAACTCCCTCGTTTCAATCTTACGGGAAGGCAGGGTTCCCGCAATCCCGAAACGTACACGTTTCCGCACGGTGAGCGTATCGGATGGGCGGGGGTGCCGCAATCAGAAAATCGGTGAGGTCGCGGCCACTTGGGGGGTAAGTGGATGTCGGGCCGCGATTTCGGTGTAATCTCGCCGTCGCTCGGGTCTTCTGTTCGGATATGACGCGGGCAAGTGGCACAGTTCAAAGTGTCCCCTTTACTAAGAGGGAAAAAGGGGACATAATTCTTCTCAGAGGGTGGGATGGCGGACCCTATCGAGCTGCCCAAGAAGCTCAAGGCTCAGGGCTGGAAGGTGAAGGTCTACGACAACGAGCGGTTGGAGCCCCCGCACCTGACCCTGATTTGCCGCGAGCGGGTCTGGCGGATTGGGCTGAGGGACCGGGAGTTCGTTGTCCCGCCCGGCGGTCGGTGGAAAGACGTCGACCCGGAGGTGAGGGCGATACTCGAACGGGAGTGGCAGACGCTCTGCGACGCCTGGGACGAGAAGCATCCGACGAACCCGGTCACTAGCGAAGAGGACGAAGACGATGGCGACGAAGGTTAAGAGCGATGCGAAATCCGCATCCGCCCCGACGACGGGGCGATGGGTGCTCGTCGGCTCCGGGGTCGTGAAGGCTCCCGCCGGGGTGGTTGTCTGCCGCAACTCGTCGCAGTTGCAGAGCGTCGTGCGAGAGACCCCCAAAACGAAGAAGCGAGTCTACATCACGTATCTCGGACGCTCGGCGGACGACCTGGTCCGCGAGGGGATGAAGCTCGGACGCGGGGCTCGCATGGGCAATCTGCTCACGCTCGAACCGCCCCGACCGGAGAGCGTCGCCTCGTTGTCCGCCCTCTTCGAGAGGGTCATCGGGGCGATTCCGGGCTATGCCTGGCTGCCGAAGGAGGAAGTTCCCACGGTCGTTTCCGCGAAGGACGCGGCCGACCGGTTCATCGGCGGTGCGGTCGATGTGGCCGGGAAGACCGTCTCGCTGGTGCGGGGCGACCTCTCGATGCTCGTGGTGCCGTTCTCGCACTTCAAGGCGTCCGGCGACGGCACGAAGCCCAATTTCTCGAAGCCATCGTTCTCCGACTACGGGATGACGGTCGCCTTCGGCGGATACGAGGCGTCGGCCGACGGCATCCTCTACGAGTTCGACCCGGCCTACCGCCAGAAGCTGAAGAAGGAGCGACAGGCGTCGGAGAAGTCCTTCGGTGCCTCGCTGCGGCGGCTCCGCTTGCAGAGGCGATTGAAGCGGGGCGACTTCGCCCCGGTCGCCGCGAAGACCATCGCTCGAATCGAGCGTGGCGACGTGGAGCGTCCGCAGGGGAAGACGCTAGAGGCCATCGAGAAGAAGCTCGGGATGAACGCGGAACAGATTGAGAGCTACTAAACGAAGAGAGTGGAAAGGCGGAGGTGGTCGATGCTCCCCCCTTTGGTGAAGCTAGCAACAAGTGCTGTTCCTGGAGAGGCGAAATATGTCTGCCTTGCTGGAGCGGGACTATCGAAAGACGCGGGTCTTCCTACAGCCTGGGACCTGATGCTCGAAACCGCCGCTCTCTTGAGGGCGGGTGAGGCGGACACCGGCGAGGCGGACCTCCAGACTTGGTTTCTCAACAGTCGCTACAAGGACATGAGCTACTCACAGCTCATCGGCGGCATGTTTTCGAGTTCGGTAGAGCAGCAGAGCTTCATCCGCGAGAAACTCCGAGCCGAGAAGCCGGGCAAGGCACACACCCTTATCGCCGAACTTGCGAGACGTCGCGTACTTCGCTGCGTCATCACCACGAACTTCGACGACCTTATCGAGCGGGCCCTGATTGATGCTGGCTTGAACGTCCAGGTCATCTCGAACGATGAGGACCTCGACCATTCGGAGCCGCTCATACACTGCAAGCAGTTTCGGGTATACAAGCCGCATGGAACCATCGGTGTCGGAAGGCTGCGGAATACTCCGGCCGACTTGGAACGCCTCTCGAAAAAGATGGAGAGGGAACTGGTCCAGGTGCTTCGTGACCACGGTCTCATGGTCCTCGGTTATTCGGGCTCGGACGAAAGCATTCTCAATGTCTTCCGGAAGCGGAAGCATCGGTTTTATCCGACGTTTTGGGTCAATCCCAGCGAGCCGCATGAGTCGGTCCCTCCGCTCTTTTCCGTCGAAACGTACGTGCATGTCCCATGTCGGGGGGCCTCTGCTGTCATCACCGAACTACTGGAGATGTATCGTCGACTGATGGCCCTAGCCCCGAAGATGTCGGGCGTTTCCGCTTCGGTTCTCTCGGTGAAGCAGGCGATTCAAGAGGGGAGGCCTGACGCGAGTGCGGCCGTGCGGGACTTCTTCGCTGCGATGATGAAAGAGCTTGAGGAAACGGCCCCGGATTTATCGACTTCCGGAGAAGTCGACGAGTTGCTCATCCCGGCCCTCGAAGCGACGAAGCCGCTCGTCGTTGAGTTTGCGAGCGTTGCCAACACGGTCGCTCAGAGCGGCTCGGTCGAATTCGCGAGGGCTCTTTACAAGAGCTTCGACCGCATCCTCGAACGCTACCATCTCGCGCCAGGAACTTCGGGCGGCTACTTCAACCACCAATTCGATTTCTTCAAATTCCTCGGGCACGAGCTGTTCGTGACGCTCTTCGCTGCCCTTATCCGAGAGGGTCGATGGGAGGTGGTGAAGGAGTTGCTCGATGAGGGCATTTACGTGCGGAACGCCGAGGGGAGCAAGGCGGACTTGGTACGATTCGACTACGTATCCGAGTACATCAAACTTCTCGACTACAGAAATCGAAGACTCAACCTTCGCCGACTCAGTCTGCACTCCGACATTCTGAAAGAAAGGCACACGGAAGGCGACCTGGCCGAGGTTGCTCCGCACGGCTCCTTCGTAGAGGCCGACTACTTCCTCGCCATGCGGTCACTGAAGGATGATGAGCACGACGGTCCGTTCTATTCGGCGTGGCGGGCGTGGAGCGTACTGCATACACCGCCCGGCGGACTGAGATTTCTCGTCGAGGCGAAGAGCAAGAAGATGGCGGAGCGGCTTTGCGGGACGCTCGGCCTTACAGGGGTGGAACAACTTCGGAATCGAATCGCAGCGACCCGGACGTATCTCAGCCGCTTGTTCAGAGACGGGTTCTGGTCGGCTCCTCCGTTTCACTATCAGCCCGACGAGATTGGCTCTCAGTAAGGTCGTTTCAGCGGTTCGTGACCGACGTGGCGAAACGGCCATCGTCCAGTTCGCGGGCCTGGCCGAGAGAGGTGAGGGTTTCGAGTAGCTCTTCCACGCCATCGACCCGGGCTCGGATGAACTTCTTCGCGAGCTGCTCGGGCGTGACGGGAGTTCGCTGTGCGGCAAGAGCTGTCTTCACGGCCTGGGCACGCTCGGGGAGGGTCTTCGGCCAAGGTAGCTTCGCCGTCTTCGATGCTTTCTCATCCGGCTCTTCGGTGTCTTCGATGAGCGTTCCTTGAGTTGCGGCCTTCTGTCCGGTCGGATTCTGGAAGTCAGGACGAAGCCAACGAACTAAACCTTGGGCCTCCTCGGCGGCACGCTCTGAGTTCAGGGCGACCAGCCGGGTTAGAATCTCCTCATCGGTCAAGGTCGTGGGCCAACCGTAGGCGGCGAAGACGGCGGCGTCGAGTTCATCGTGAATCTGCTTCAGGATGGAGACCAACCCTTGTTCATGGACGGTTTTCTCCTTCTCCGAGAGATGTTCACCGGAGCGGAGCCGTTCAAGGACGTTGTAAGCATCCGTGATGGTCAAATCGGGGTGGGACGAGAGTTGGCGTCTGCGATGTGAGTCGAGGTGTTCGCCAAGCGAGCGGATTCGCGTCACAGATTCCGGACTGCAAGAAGGGAACGGGAAACTCTCAAAGCAGAGCGAGTTGTTATAGGTCAGGTCATTACCGACGCCGTGTCTGCTTCCCTTGGCAACCGCCCATAGGATGTGAACGCTGCTGGAGAGAATGCCGAGCGTGAAAGCGTCATCAAGGGCGATGGCCACTACCTTGCTCTCGACCAAGACGTCTCCATCCACAAACTGGAAGACGAAGTGCTTCGCGGTCCGACAAATCGCGATGTAGCGATTCAACCCCTTGAGAGCTTCTCGCATTGCCGGGCGTTTCTCACCGAAGAGCCACCAATTCGTTCTGTACGTGAGCCGGGATGATGCATCGCGTTCCGGCTTCACGCGGTCGATGAGCCTCTGGTAGCACTTCGGGAACCGGGTCTGTGCATCTTGGGTTTCTATCCCGAATAAGTCGATGACGAAGCGGTTCTTGGGCTTTCTGTTCAACTCATTGCCGACGAGGTATCGCCGCAGGGCGGCTGGCTCCGAGGCGATGAGGTCATCGCCAGGTTCCACGACGAACCCTTGGCCGACGAGAGTCACACCCATGAAAGACAGCATTTCGTTCGCGTGAAGGTTCAACGCTGCGAACACGTTCGGCCCGACTTTCAGGTCGGGATGGATGAGTCCAGTGGTTGTAGAGAACTCGACCTGGGCGGCCTCTCCGTCCCTGCCGGACTCGCTTTGCACCTTTAACAGTGTGCCATCCGACTCGTGGGAAGTGCCGACCGTCATCGCCACGCGGACATCCGCCCCGTCTTCACCATCAACCCAAGGATGGTCGGGAATCGCAAAGTTGATGCGTAGGCCGTCGTCGAAGGCGGCGGCGATGACCTTTCGGTTGAACGATTGGGTAATCGAGTTTGTCGTGATGAGGCCGAAACGTTTAGCTTTGCCCGAACTGACGAGTTCCGCCGAGTGGTGCCACCAATACATCACGAAGTCGACGGTCTCGGGCACATCGGACCATGTCCGACGCAGCGTCTCGGCGTAGCCGTCGCCCAGGGCGAGCCTCATCCGCTTGTTTCCGATGAACGGGGGGTTACCGACGACGTAATCAGCTTTGGGCCAGGCGGATTTCCTCGGATTCAGGTATCGGAGCACGGGAACCTTGGCGGTTTCGTCGGGGACAGCCTCCCCCGTAACGGGATGCGACTTCGTTGTCCTCCCGTCCCATCGCGTCACGGGCTCACCAGAGTCGTCGACGACGGGTTCGGCACGGTCGTAGGTGAGCACAGCGTCTCGGCACTCGATGTTGCGGAACGCCTTGATGACCGGTTCAGCGGGCATCCGATTGCCAAAAGTCCGGAAGTGCCACTGCAAATAGCCAATCCAGAGCACGAGTTCCGCGATAGCCGCCGCTCGCGGATTCAGCTCGATTCCGAGAAGCTGGTGAGGGTCCACGGTGAGCCCGACGCCTTCGAATACCTCCTGCTTCTCGCCGAAGCCCCTCAAAGCGTCGCGGACCTCGCCTTCGAGCCGTTTCATATGCTCCAAAGTGACGTAGAGGAAATTCCCGCTGCCGCAAGCGGGGTCGAGCACGGTGACGGAGCAAAGCTTTTTGAGAAACTCTTGAACTTCCCCGCGTGCCTCTTCGAGCTTCTTCGCCTTTGCGAGCGTGACGGCTGCGGTTTGGACTGCGGACCATTCTTCCCGAAGAGGCTCGATAATCGTCGGGATGACGAGCCGCTCGACGTATGCTCGTGGGGTATAGTGGGCTCCGAGCTTGTGCCGCTCGATGGGGTTCAAGGCTCGCTCAAGGAGCGTCCCGAAGATGGCTGGCTCGACGGCCTTCCAATCTGCTCCGGCGGCTCCGATGAGAAGCTCAAGCTGAGCGTCGGTGAGCGGGAGGGCGGTTGGGTCTGAGAAGAGCTGACCGTTGAACTGGAGAACCTTCCTCTCCAGGATTGCGGAGAACCCGCCCTTGTCCATCGTCGCCCAGAGCGAACCGAGCATGTCTGGGAAAGTTGCCAGCTTCCCGCGTCGGCCTTCAAGGAGCGTCTTGAAGCTGTCCTTGGGCAGAAGCTCCACGTCCTCGGCGAACATCGTGAAGATGCATCGCATGAGGAACTGGGCGACGACTTCCGGCGTGTGCCCGGACCGCTCAAGTGACTTCGCGAGGTCTGCGAGTTGCTCGGCGACTTTCCTAGTTACCTTCGCACTCCGGCGGCTCGGGTCGAGTTCGAGTGGCTCGAGCCAGACGAGTCGGAGGCGTTCGCGAACCGCCTCATCTGCGAGGTCTTCGAGTCGGATTCGATGGGTCAGGGCATCGGGGAACGCGACGTAGGTTTTCCCCGAGCGGGAGAAGTCCGCGAAGAGTTCGATGCTGTGCCCGACATCGACGACCACAAGGAACGGCGGCCATCCTTCGGAGAGGGGGAGGGCCTTCGCATACAGCTCGGCCTGCCCACGGGCGGCGAGCATCGCGTCATCCCATCCCTGCGTGCCGCGAACGGCCGTTCCCTTCCTGGCCTTCTTCGGGAGCTTCAGGCCGGTGGCGTCTTCGCGGGCTTCCTTGTCGCTTCCCTGCTTCGCTTCGAGGATGAACGCACCCCGACGGTAAAGGTCGATGAACTTGGTCGTCGTGTGGCCGAAACCGTCGTCGAAGAGAACCGGGTGCTCGAAGACGTAGGCGTTTTGCGAGCTGTCGGCCTTCGCGGGCTCGGGTCGAGGTACCCCGATGACGTCGCACAGCTCGCAAAGGAAAAGCTGATAGTTCGCCCGCTCTGCGGCCCCGGAGGAAGCCCAGCGTGAGATGAAGTCGTTTAAATTCGAGTCTGCGGGCACGAGAGCAGTCCGGTTGGGGGTGGAATTCCTGACTCGCCTCGTGTCGAGACGGTGTCCCTAGGTTTCGCCGCACATCAAATCGCAATTCGCTCAATCTCGTCGAGCGTGATTTGGTCGCTCGTGCGGTCGTAGAGCTTCGTCGTCTTCGGAGACTCGTGGGCGGCAATCTGCTGGGCCTTCTCGATGGTCCCTCCCGCCTCAAGGTAGGCGGTGATGCCCGTCGCCCGGAAGGTGTGGTTGCAGATTCGCGGCGGGAGCCCGGCGGCGAGTGCTCGCCGTTTGACCATATCTAGAGCGTTGTTACGTCGCAAGGCACGAGGGGTGAGCGTGCCCGTCCTGCCGATGGCGGAGCGGAAGAGGGGACTTTTTCGCTCACCGCTGATGCCTGCGGCCTCGATGTAGGCGTCGAGATATTCCTCGGCCTTATGATGGACGGGGACCTCGTGGAACTTCCCTCCCTTCTCGTGGAGCCGTATCCACCACCGTTTACCGTTCTGGTAGTAGTCTTCGACCTTCATCCCGAGCACGGCGGAGACGCGGGCGAAGCTGAAGACCATGACTCCGATGAGGGCCCGGTCGCGGAGTCCCACGAGGCTCGTCGTGTCGATGCTGTCGAGCAGAGTCCTCGCGTCCTCGGCGGAAAGGACGTGCGTCTTGCCCTTGCGGACGACGTGCTTCGGCCCTTTGACCGACGCGGCGGGGTTCACAGAGACTACCTGGCCGGTGACGAGCCAGTCGAAGAGCATGCGAATCGCGGCGAGGTGCTGCTTGACCGACGGGTCGGAGAGCCGCTCCTTCAGCTCCTTGATGTAGGCGGCGATGGCGATTGGCTCGATGGTACGGAGCGTGAGCCTGCGGTCCTCGGCCCATCTCAGGAATTGGGCGACGGCCTGGGCGTAAGCGGCCCGAGTGTTCTCGTTCTCGATGTTCGCGGTGAAGAACTCGAAGAAGCGGCGTGCGGCCCCGTCTCCGGCCTCGGCAATGAGGGCGGGGAGCACCGGGCCGACGGCCTGCGACTCGACGCGGGCCAGCTCGGCTTTGGACTCTAGTGCATCCATGCGTTTAGGTCCCCTGCCCTGGTCCTGTTTGTAGGTCATAACGCCCTTTATGACCTACTAAGGGGAGGGGGGTCAATTCCGCATTTTGTCCGCCTTGCGTGCGTCAGTGGATGCACTCGAAGAGCAGCTCGTCGATGTCGGTCTCGTTGATGACCCCTCGCTCTTCGAGCAACTGCACGAGGAGTCCGAGCAGCTTCGCCTGCCGGTGGGCCGCGAGCTTCTCGTCGTCCGTCAGCGTGTAGAAGACCCGGCGGCCGGTCTCCACGCCGTCGTCTTTGTGGGTCTGTTCGCGAAGGATGTCCAGTTTGGTCGGCATGGCTGCTCCTCTAAGTGTTCTCGGAAAAATCACATGTAAAAACTATAACGCGGCTCAACGAACCCGTGCTCGTCGATGTATTTGAGAATGGAGCCGACCTGCCGTGCGGCCCGCACGGTGATGGGCTCGCCTCCGTCGAACTGCGTGCTGTTCCAATTCATCTTCGTGAGGGCGAGCATCTCCTCGGCCAAGCTCCTCGGCGTCTCGGCAGTGTTCTCGCACCGGAAGAGGAGCGGTAGCGGCGGATACTTGCCCGTGTAGGTCTCGAAGAACGGGACGCTGCCCCGCGTGTAGAGGACGTGAATCTTCGGGTCCACTTCCAGGAGTGTGCCGCGGAGCGGCGGGTAGATGCCGTTCCGGAACAGCCGCATGAAGGAGTCGCCGACGCTTACGAGGTCGTAGAGGTCTATCTGATTCTCCTGGAGAGCCGCTTGGAACCCGGCCAGTTCCTCGCGGTTGAAGCCCGAAGTCTTGTGCAGAACTACCCGTGCCGGGAAGTTCTTGTGGTGGGTCCGGTATTCCTTCAAGGCGTTCTTGAGGAGCTTCTGGGCGTCCTCGGCGGAGAGGTGCGGCTGGCGGTCCTCCTTGGAAATCTTCGCGGCCCCGCCGCGAACGATGACCCCTTCTCCTCGCTGGTTGAAGACCTGGGCGACGCTCGTCATGAGGCTCGAAAGGTCGAGCGTCTTGTAGAAGCTCACGCCGACGAAACAGGCCGTGAGCCGGGACGCATCGCGGATGATTCGCCACGGGATGCCACCGGCCTTGTAGTAGAGGGCGGTGTGGAGGTTCCAGGCCCGGGTGGCTTCGTCCTGAAGCTCCTTCATCCCTCCCGGCCGCTTGGTCGGCTTCCGCTTCGCTTCTTTGTCGTAGGTGGTCGGCAGGATGATTTGGATGGGCTTCCGAAGGACCATCCCCCTCGCCTTGAGGAGATGGTGGAAGTTCATCGTGACGCCGGTGGGCTCGGTGCTACTCTCGGACTCCCCTGCCCCGCCGTCCATCGCGTCGAGCAGCGATGTGGGGAGGGCACAGACGAGCACGTCTGGATTCGCGTTCTCGACGAGGTACTGGAACTCCGCGAGGAAGATGTCGACGGCTTCGTCGACCAAGCCGCTTCCCTTCTTCTTGGTTGCGAGCTGTTCGAGCACGTTCTGGTGAATCGTCCGGGTGAGCTGCTGGTCGAGCACGAGCGAGCTTCTGAATGTCTCCTCGAACCCGGGGAAGTGCGGGAAGAGGTAGGGCTTGTTGCTCGCCTTCGCCTCAATCCCTTTGTTGCACCGGTCGAACCATCCCTTGAGCCGTTCGACCGTCTGCGGCGTGCCGACGATGCCGACCTTGATTTGCCGGGGGCTCAACGTGTTCTCGAAGTCGAGCGGTGCGTGGTTCATCAGCCCGAAACGGATGTCGACGTGGCGGCCGGTGCCGAACTCCAGCTCGGGCTCTGGGATGTGCTGTACGTTCATGAGTTGAAAAGCTTGAGTTGTGGGTCGTCGAGCACGGGCTCGTCCTCGTTCTCCGGTTCCGGGTCTTCCTGCTTCAGCCATGTCGAGTCGTAGACACCGGCCTCAAGGTCGAAGGCTTTCAGCTCGCCGAACTCGATGAAGGGCTTCTTGTCGAAGAGGTCGGCTGGCTCGCTGAGGAGGTTCGCCCACATGACGACCTGGCCGAGCACGGCCTGGTTGTTCTCAAGCCGCTTGAGCCCGGCGAGCTCGTCCTCGTAGTAGCGGTAGAGTGCTCGGCCGTCGGAGGTGTAGCGGTACGTCGGGGTGATTTGCAGATACCATCCCGCCTCGAAGCGGCGGAACGCCCCCTCGAAGGCGTGGTGGCGGTAGTAGCGGAGCTTGGTCGTGTCCTTCTTGTTGAAGTAGCGGCCGAAGACGACCCGCGAAGTACTCTTCTCCAAGCTCTTGTAGTGGATTTTGCGGGGGTTCAGGTTCTTCGTCGCCACGAAGTGGTAGTAGCGGAACTCGCGGTCGTAGCGGACGAAGTGCCTCCAGAGCTTCTCTTTGAGGGCCTCGTAGATGAGCCGTGTGAACGTCGCGACCTCGCCCTCGTCATTCGAGTAGGCGAACTCATCGGTGTCGAAGGATTCGACGGTCCCTCGGTCGCACACGCGACGCCAAGGCTCTTCTCGGAGGTCGTGGAAGCTGACGAGCCGCTTGTCTGTGAGGACCCACGTCCCGCTCGGGTGCTCCTCGGTTTCTCGCAACGCCTCCCACATCTGTCCGGGGAATCTGATGTCTGTGTGGGCGACGTAGATGCGTTCGGCGAATTGCGAGACTCCGAGCAGGTTGGTGAAGAGCCGCTCCTGCTTCGGGGGCGGGGCGAGATAGAACCCTGACTCCTTCGAAATCGCGAGCTTGGCGATGTCGTCCCTGGCGGAAGTGTCGAAACGGTCCCGCGTTTTGTCGAAGTAGATTTTCCGGGCGTTGCGGGATGCCAGGTCTTTGAAACGTTCGTGGATGCAGGCCCAATAGGCTTCCCCGGTCTTCGGCCGCGAGACGACGAGGATTACCGGGGCGTTCGAGTTGAGCCAATAGTTGAGGTCCACCTCTTCGCAGAGATACTCGAACCCGCCATCTTTTTCCGCCGTGTAACGGTCTGCATTCGATGCCTTGCTCTGGATGAGCACAAAGAACCCGCTCATCTCGTCGGTGACGTCGTCGCGGATTTCGACCATCCCGTCGATTCCGGCCTCAACGCCGGTCGGGTGCCAGAGGAAGCCCATCGCGGACACACGCTGGTGAATGAGAGCGATGCCCTGTTCACCGATGATGTCGCTCTTCGAGATTTTCTTCTTTTTGTGCTTCGTCGCCATATCTCGGTCTGGCCTCCCGACTAATGAACGTCTGTATTCTAGCAGACGACGTTCGTCGGTGGAGCGTGCGATTTTGGCACGAAGTGCTTTTTTGCCTGGATTTCCGGGGAGTCGGTGGTGTCTGGTCCCTTCGTGAGCGAGCGGCTCGCCCCGTGATTCCGTTCACGGGGCGGAGTGTCGCGTCTCATGTCCTTCAATTGACCAACGCGAGGAGCCCGGCCGCCTTCTGGTCGGCGTCGGTCCTGTCTCCCGCGTTCGGCAGCTCGCGTGCGAGGCGAGTGAGGGCGTCGACCAGGGCGAAGATGGTGAACCTCCCCTGCCCTTCCGCGACCTCGATGGCACGCTTCGCGAGCGACTTGGTGATTCCGGCCCTGGTGAGGGCCTTCATCGCCTCCTCTGCGTCGTCCCCGAGCTTCTCCGTCATCGCCTTCCTGACGACGGCGACGAAGCCGTCCTTGCGGGCGTCCCGCTTCTCCACGAGCTGCTCGACGATGCGGCGGATGTCTCCGAGAGCCTCGCCGACCTTGCCCGTGTGCTTGCGGGTGAACTCGACCACCTCGGTCGCGTCCCAGATGATGTGGTTGCGGCAGACCGCCTGGAACCAGAACGTCGAGATGCCGACGGAGCGTTTCCCGACCTCGCTGTTCCAGACGTAGAAGCCGGGTGCGAACGCCTCGCCGTCAATCTCCGCCCATCCGGTCGGGTCGATGAGGAAGCAGAACATGTCCTGCTCCCCGCAATACAGGCCCGTGCCTCCGGTCATCCCCTTCGGCGGCGGCTCGAAGTCGGTCGCGAACTCGCGGAGCATCGTCACGAGGTCCGCGTTGTGGAGCCTCGTGTAGCTGTGCCCGTGGATGGAGCGGACGAGCGTCTCCTCGGTGAACAGTTGGAGCGGCTTGTTGCCGCTCGGGAGGGTCTCGCGGAACACGCGGCTTGCGGTGTCTGCGGAGACCCGGTTGACGGTTTCCTTGCTGACGCCCGCGAGGGCGCAGAGCTGCGTGAAGCTCCAGTCGTTCAGGCCGAACGGCTCGACGCCGTCGGTGAGGTCGAGCACGAGCCTGTTGCCGTCCGCGACCGGCCGCAAGGATTGCGGCGGGGTCCAGCGGTCGGCGGATTGCTGCTTCTCGTCGTGGCAGTGCTGCCAGAGCGACGGGATGTTCTCGAAGGTCTCGTCGGGCGTCCTGCGGAACAGCTCCTCGTGGGCTCGCGTCAAGTTGGCCACGGGCGAAACTCCTGGGTGAAGACAACGAAAGGGTCAAGTAACCGAGCCCGTGCTCGCTCGCTGCGGAGCAATCCCGGGCTCGGCCCTGTTCCCTCCCCTCCTCTTCCTGGGTTCGCGTGAGTTCGATGTGGTCGTCGTGCGACGTGAAAACCTTGGTGGCACCACCGGCCTCCGAGCGGTCCTGAGCGTTGGCGATGCTCCGGCCCGCTGCGAGGCTGTGTGTCGTCGTCTTCCCCTGATTCGGTGTCTCTACCGTGAATGGTCTACCGAGCGTGCCTGGCTGTGAAACGCGGCAATGCAGTAGTTACCGCAATACGGGAATACCGACGTTTCCGTGTTCCCGCAATACAGGTATTGTGTCAGAACGGTTTCAAATTCAAGGGGTTAGCGTGCCCTGTCCTGACCCCTCCGCCTCTATTCCCGCAACACGGGAACGTCCACGTTTCGGCGAATCGGGTATTGGTGGTGTTGCGGAGATTCCCGCGTTCCGGCGTTGCCGGATTGTGGGCGTTGCGGCGGTCATCGTGGGGCGTCGGCGACAGGCGTGCCGAGGAGGAGTGGCGGTGGGGCAGGGGGGTGGCCGATGAGATACCTATCGCTTGGGCGTCTGAACGGCAGACGGCCCGGTCCACTTTGCCTGAGAAGCGGAGGAACGGATGACGGCTCAACCTTCGGAGACGAATAGCGGCAAGCCTCGGAGACGTTCCGCCGTCAAAACGGCTGGGCGGCAAAGCGGCGAGAAGGTGAAGGCGACTATCCATCTCACCGTGGAAGCCTCTCAGCGGCTCACCGTTCATGCGGCGATGATGGGGATGGACCGCTCCGAGCTGGTCGAGCAGCTCATCCGCGACCATCTCAAGCGGTTCGTGGTGTCGGACAGGGGAGGGGGGACACTCGATGCGGTCTCGGGTGAACCGTCCGCCGCATGAGCAATCGCATGGCCTGTCCGCAACGCGGCAACGTCCACGTTTCCGCGTTACTGCCTTCCCGTATTCCAGCAATGCGGCTCCGTCAGCCCCTTCCGCCTTCGCCTTCGCATCGCCCCCTCGTGAGAGGTTGGGGGGCGATGCGAAGGCGAAGGGGGGAGGGGCGGGCCACCTTCTGTCGAGCCCGAGCTGAGCCCCTCTCCGCGTTAGGGGGCGGGAGGGGGCCGCAGGCCGTCCCGGAGGGACCGCAGCGAAGCGGAGCCCGGGAGCACCCGACCGGCGAAGCCGGGAACGCCCGCAATCCCGAAACGTGGACGTTGCCGACTACTCTCGCCGCATGGCGTCCTTGAAGGGGATGCCGTCGTGGGCAGGGGCGTCGCCCGGACGCTGCGGTTCCAGATAGAGCCGCTTGTAGGCATCCATGAACCACTGCAACTGAAGGTCTGAGGAGTCCTCGACCGTCTTCGCGAGTCGGTCGATTCGCCCGATGATTGCGCCGATGCCGAACAGAATGGCTGCGGTGAGGTAGCCGATGGAGCCGTATATCTGGTGAATGGCCGACTCCGCGTTTTTGTGGGTCGTGAAAGCGGCCACGGCGGCAAGGCCGCCGAGTATCCATGCTGCGAATTTCATGTGCCCCCTGATGTCGTCGTGAACCAGCCCTGTCTTAACCCAGCAACGCGGGAACGTCCACGTTTCCGCGTTGCTGCGGTGGCCGGTTCCCGGCCACCTTCGCGGGTTCAATACTCCTCCGGCAAGAGCACCGTGGTCACTGAGCGGTCGGCCTCGGTGATGACGTAGAACTTCGTTCCGTCAGCCCCGTGATAGACCGACACGAGCCTTTCGCCTTCGGTGAGTGCTTCCTCATTCCGTCGCCAGTCGAAGCGGCCAACCTCGCCCCAATCGCACCGGTGATGTCTCGCGAGTGCTCGCTCGATGTCCTCTCGGGTAAGAGCCGATAACGCCTCCGGCGTGCTCACCGTCTGGCCCAGCTCGAAGTGCGGAGACCATGCGTTCTCGATTCGCTCTCGCTTGAGCGTCTCAAACTCCTCGGCGGTATAGGCTTCCTCGTCGGCTTCATTCGGCTCACCGGCCTGGTCGTCGTCTTCCTCTTCCGCCTCGCCTTCGTCGTCGGGCTCGTCGTCCGGTTCAAGCTCTTCGAGGAACGCCTCCGCGACGTCCGACCATCGGACCTCCGACAACGCCGCGTCGAGCAGGTCGGTGAACACATCCGACTCTCGCGGCGTCTCCAGGTGCTCGCCACGAAACGGATGGAAGGTTTCGAAGCTCTCCTTAATCGCCTCACCGAGCAGGTATCTTGCGGCCTCGTCGACGCTCAGAAATCCGTTCCTCACGTTCGCGTGGGTTCTCGCTTCCTTCCTCACGCGTTCCGCTTCCTCTCTCCAATAGCGATAACTTCCCTCTTCATTCGTCAGCCACAAGTGAACACACCACGTCTCATAGTTCGCCCAGCCGTTGTAACCCTTCGCTCCGTCTCCCATTGGTCCTCTCCTAGTATTTGAGTTCGCACAGCGTGCCGCTGCTGCGAACTGACTAGGCATCGCCGATGAGAGCGGGGGGTTGCCGTCAGGGCAGGGGAGACGGAGGGGCATCTCCCGGGCTGCACGAGTCGAAGACGCGGAAGCTCGGGGAGACCGTCTCGCCTCGCCTTGATGGCTGGGGGGCAGGGCCCCCGAAGAAGCTCTCAGTCGCTCGCGGATTCCCCTCCGGCGTGTTCCGTCTCCTCGATACAATCGAAGCTCCAAGGCCCGCGTGCCTTGTCCGTGCTCTGAACCATCCCTCGTCGCCAGGAGCCCAAAAACAACGGCGAAGACGCAACGCGTCTGGGTGAGCCAAGGCAAAACCAAGCTCTCCGTGACTCTCCCCAATCAACTCCTATCCCGCTTCTCGTTGCGTTGACGCTCCCCTCGCGGGGGTCGTGAGCCCTGCGTGTGGCGAACGTGGGCGTCAGTCGTGGATGACCTTCGGTGGAAGGCACCTCGGCGGCGTTCAGCCTTCGATGGAGTTATGAAAGAGAGCAACGCTCAACCAAAAAACCATGCATCCGTTTCGCCCAAAGACCTGAAGGGCAAGGCCGTTCACGAGCCGTGCTTCGGCAAGGTCCGAGGGAGTATCTGGGAGAATCAGAGTCTGAAGACCGGCAAGGTCTATTACAAGGTGAGCATCCGTCGCATCGAACGAGATGAGTCCGGCGATGAGTACCTTGCGAATAGCTTCTGGCCAGAAGACCTGAAGGAGGTGGCATCGGTCGCGACCGCGTGCCGCATCTGGCTCCAGGACAACACGGGTGTTTTCGAGGAACAGCGTGAATGGAAGGCGGCGAAGGCGAAGCGGTCGAAGAAGCGTGACGCTTCCAAGGCCAAATCGCCCGACTCCGACTCTCCGGTGAGTGAGTAAGGCGTTTGCCTGCGGCCTCGATGTCGAAAGACATCGGGGCCGTTTTTCTTCCCCTGCGTTCTTCCGTGTCCGTCCCGCCGATAGAATCGAGCTTCCAAGGCCCGCGTGCCTTGTCCGTGCTCCTCACCGTCCCCCGTCGCCGGGAGCCTCCTAATCGTCGGCGAAGGCGAGTCCTCTCGCTCGGACGAGTCTCGATGCACCGTTTCTCTCTGCCCAACCGACCCTGCCGAACGCTCTCACCCGTCACCTGACGAGCCGCCTCACCGAGGCGGTTCATTAGTTGGTTTGTGAACGTCGGGGCCGCCTGCAAGGCGGCTCCATATTGGCAAGGAAAGGTATGGGACTGTTTCAAACAGGCAGAAGGAACCGAGGATGGCGGGGGGACAACCGACGATGGCGTAACCGGAATTGGGACCGGTCTCCGGATTCCTTCACGCGTTATCGGAAGCCTTCCTTCCGGGGAATGCTCCGAGACTTCCTCATCAGGCTCGTGGCCTTCATCGTGCTGTGCGCCCTCGGGCTCGCGTGGGTGAAGTATCACTTCCTGGGCGGGATGTTCCGCTCGTCGTTCTAGTCCGCTCGCCGGCATCAAAAAGGCCGGGGCATCGCACGCGTGCGGTGTCCCGGCCTCCTCATCGTTTCCCTCGCGGGGGATGAGGCGTGAAGCCGACTCGCCGGATAGTCACCTCTCGCACGGCCTGCCGTGCGGATAGAATCGAGCTTCCGAGGCCCGCGTGCCTTGTCCGTGCTCCTCACCGTCCCTCGTCGCCAGGAGACTTCTAAACAACGGCGAAGCGACTTCGGTCGCGGACGTGCCCACGGCTCCATCAAGGTCCTTGTTCTCCCCACGATTCGCTCGCTCCCCAAGCTGCGTGTGCGTTGACGGTCCTCCTCGGAGGGACGTCAGCGGGCATGAAGCCCCCTTGTGGATTCCCCACAAGGCATGAGGAGCGAGTTGTATGAAAGGAGAAAGCAACGCACGTTGCGAGTGGGTCGAAGTCGAGCGACACCCGACGGGCGAACCGGAATCCCCGAGTCCGCTGCTGTTCGTGGTCGTGAAACTTCGGAACGTCGATACCGGAGCAATCCGCATCGACGTTCAAATCCCCAACGCTCACGTTCTGAACTTCCGCGAGGACTACCCCCAACTGATACGGTCTTTCGCCGTGGCGATTGCGGGGTATGCCTTCGGTGGTAGATGGAGTGAACGTGAGGCTTTTCGAGATAGCATGGAAGCTGTCTGCGGGATTGAACGTTTGTTCAATCTGTTTGATTGAGATGGTGCCTGGCGGCTTTTGTCTTCGGACAGAAGCCGCCTCTTTCCCTCTCCGTCAGCGTGCCCGCATCACTCCGGTTTCTGAAGGGTCGTGGTGAAGCTGCCGAACGTAATCGCCCCCTGCATGATTCGGCCCGTGACGGCCTGGCTCGCGGGCTGGTAAGCCGCGTCGATGGTCATGCCGTCCCACGCGTCGAGCTGAATCGCGTTTCCCTTCACCGTGCCCTGACAGGTGTAGGTTCGAGCCCCCAGCATCGGCCCTTCGTATTTGATTACGACCTGCATCTGGTCTTTGTCCCGGCTGCTCACGGTCATCGTCATATCGCCGTTCAAGGTGGAGATGTAAATCTTCCCCTTCCACACGCTCTTCGAGGTCAACGCTCCCTGCCGCTTCAGCTCCGCGAGGTCGCGGAGCCGTGCGATTTCGGCGGCGGACTCCTTCTGCTTGAGCTCCATCTCCTCGACGGTCTTCGCTGCGGCGAGTTCGCTCGCCTGCTTCTTCTTCGCGGCCTCGTCGCGGAGCCTCTGGGCCTCCGCCTCGCTCTCGGTCGTGATGAGCCTCGCCTGCTCCTGGGCGATGAGCTTCGTCCCCTCGTCGCGTGCCTTCTTCGCCTCGGCCTCGATGGCGGCGGCTCGCTCAAGGGAGTCTTCCTCGTCGGCCTGGGCGATGGCCTGCTCAAGCGTCTTCGCTCCTGCGGCTGGTGCTCCCGAGAGAAGGGCCTTCACCGTCTCCCTCCCTTGTCGGTATCGCTCTCGTGCGTTCCTCGCCTGGGTCTGGAGCCCGCGAATGGTCGCCACGATTTGGTCGGTCGGCTCTGCGGCGTCTTCCGGGTTCGCGAGCGACTCGCGAATCGGCGAGATGAGTTCCTCGGCCTGCCGCCTCGCTGCGGCGATGGCCTCGCTCCCGGGGCGGTCCTGATTGAGGACGGCCCGGAAGCGTCTCGTGAGGTCGGCACTGCTCGCGACTCGCTTCCCTTCGTCGCTCTTCAGGAGCGGCGTGACCTCGTCCCGCCAGGCCGTGACCTCCTTCTCCCACTCCGCGAAGTCTCGCGTCAGCTCGTCGAAGACGGCGATGGTTTGCCGCTGCTTGAACTTCGCCGTGGTGAGCTGCTGGCGGTGGATGCTCGCCGCGGTCGCTAGCTCCACGCTCTGGGCGGCGTCGGGGGTGAAAGGAGCGGCCTGCGGCACTTGGGCGTTCATCCTTCCCGCCTGAGGAGCCTTCTCGTCTCGCGACGGCAACCAGCCGAACCAGTAGGCCGCGTAGGCAACGCCCCCGAAGAACGCGTAGCCCAACAGACTCCGGAGGAGCGATTTCGGGCCTCCTCCCGAGCCACGTCGTCTCGACTCGAAGCTCGGTCTGCTCGGTGCCGT
>LNFM01010837.1_pt1 | contig 34383 bp, 40 predicted proteins | sample 596031 | NCBI WGS metagenome assembly LNFM01 (sample SAMN04254537, study PRJNA301005) | activated carbon metagenome | isolation source: dual media filters at the Ann Arbor, Michigan drinking water treatment plant | place: USA: Ann Arbor
CCATGCCGATGTACGTGGCGTTCCCGCCCAACCGCCATGTGAGTGCGAAACTGCGGGCCTTCATCGACTGGGTGGTGGAGCTGATGGCGGTGCACGCGCCACTGGCTTCGCGGCCTGGCAAACCCCAATCTTGACGAGCCCCATGGACGCAACCGAATCCGCCGCACTCCTGTCTTTGCTGCGCACGCAGCCCGTGGCCGCGCTGGCCACGCTGCACAGGGGCGCACCCGCGGTGTCCATGGTGCCGTTCGCGTTGCTGCCCGATGGCACAGGCTTCGTCATCCATGTGAGCCAGCTGGCCACCCACACGCAGGACATGGTTCAGAACCCCGCCGTGGCGCTGCTGGTCACTGCGCCGCTTGCGGTTGGAGATTCACCGCTGGCCTTGCCCCGCGCGAGCGTTCAAGGCTCGGCGCGGCCGTGTCCTCCCGAGTCGCCCGCGTACCAGGCAGCACGACACGTCTACCTGGCCAAACTGCCCGACGCCGAACCGCTGTTTTCGTTTGGCGATTTCTCGCTCTTCGTCATCGAACCCGAATCACTGCGCTGGGTGGCGGGCTTCGGGCGGGCTATGTCGTTGGTGGGTGCGCGCATGCACGAGGTCCTGGGTCAAACGGCCTGAGCCTCCCCTGTGCCCTCACCCGCCCAACGGCCCGGTGCACAACTGCTGCTCACACGGAATCCCGTCGCCATCGCCGTCCATCTTCATGCCGGGGCAGTTCTTCAGAAACAGCTTGGCCTCGCGGCAGGAAGTCATTTCTGAACAATGCTGGCGGCCGTCGCACTGGAAGGCGCTGGGTACAGGCCGCGCCGCCACGGGCGCCGGAGCAACGATGAGTTCCTGATGGCTGGATTGCGCGGCCGCCACCCGGTCGCCGTACTGGGCATAGGCGTACCAACCCAGGCCCGCTGCGATGAGCAATCCAATGAAACGCGTGACCCACACAGAACCATCTGAACCGCTGGATGGGCTGCGCCGGCTGTGCGGCATCTGGCGATCCCGGTGCGTGGCGGTGTGACGCTCTGCGCCCGGGCGGCGCACCCGCACAGCGCGCTTGCGGCCGTCTTTGTCGAGCTCGATTTCAAACGACAGCGCCTCACCCGCGGTGGGCACACGGCCGTCGCGAGCAAAGGCCGACACGTGCACAAAGATCTCCTGGTCGCCATGCTCGGCCACCACAAAACCAAAGCCACGGTCAGCGTTCCACTTCTTGAGTTGGCCGTTGAAACGGCTGCTGCTTGCATTCATTGTTGGGCTCCCTCCCCGCAGTGCGTGGGCGAACCACATCATGCCGAAGTGGGTGAATGGGAGCCAGCATTCGAAGAACCCCAAATTGGGTTCCCACTACCGGCAAGATGGCCCGCCGCCCCCACCACCACGTCTACGTCATCGAGCTGCACAAGGACGTGCTGCTGGAGGCCCGCTTCCGCAAGAACAACCCGGGTTACGTCGAGGGCAAGCCCTGTGTTTACGTGGGCATGACCGGGCTGGACCCGGACGTGCGGTTTGACAAGCACAAGGCAGGCATCCAGTCGAACGTGTACGTGATGAAGTACGGGCTGCGCCTGCTGCCCGATCTTTACGAGGGCTTCAACCCGATGAAGTACGCGGACGCGGTGGACAAGGAAATCGAGGTCGGCATCGACCTGCGATCGGCGGGCTTCGGGGTCTGGCAGGCCTGAGCAGGCCGTGGCTCAGTCCGTGGCGCCAGCGCCCAGCGCGGTGTCCTGCTTGATCGCCATCGCGCAGCGCATTGCCAGCCTGAGCCCACGCACGATCTCGTCCAGCGGCATGTTGGGTGTGCCCTGTTCGGGCAGCCAGGGCACGTGGATGAAACCACCGCGTGTGTGCTTCAACGCGCGCCGCGTGGCGAGTTCGTGCATGAGCCCATAAAACACGTGGTTGCAGACGAAGGTGCCGGCGGTTTGCGATACCTCCACAGCGATGCCTTCGGTTTGCAGCGCGGTCAGCATGGCCTTGATGGGCAGGCTGGTGAAATGGGCCGCGGGCGCGCCCGGCTTCACCGGCGTGTCCACGGGCTGGCCGCCCGCGTTGTCGGCGATGGGCGCGTCGTTCACGTTGATCGCCACGCGCTCCAGCGATATGGCCTTGCGACCACCCGCCTGACCCACGCAAATGACGAGAGCGGGCTGGTGCTGCTTCAGCAGCGCATTCAGCGTTTTCAGCGAGGCGTCGAACACGGTGGGCAGCTGCGCGGCCACCACCGTGTGGCCAAGGATCTGCCGGCCGTGCAGCTCTTTCACGGCAAGCCAGCTGGGGTTGAGCGAGGCGCCACCGAAGGCGTCAAAACCGGTGAGCAGGATTTTTTTGTTCATGTTGTGAGTCAGCGGTGTTCAACCGCGCAGCGTGCCGGGCGCAAGGCCTTGCAGCGAATGCGGCCCGATGGCCGCGCGGATGAGCCGCAGCGTGGGGTGGCCGACGGCGGCGGTCATGCGGCGCACCTGGCGGTTGCGCCCCTCGGTGATCACCAGCTCCAGCCAGCTCGTGGGGATGGACTGGCGAACGCGCACGGGTGGGTTGCGTTCCCACAGCGGTGAAGGTTCGGGCATGGCGCGCGCGCGGGCCGGGCGCGTGGGGCCGTCGTTGAGCTGCACCCCCTGGCGCAGCGCTTCCAGTGCAGCCTCGTCGGGCACACCTTCCACTTGCACCCAATAGGTTTTCTCCATCTTGTGGCGCGGGTCGCTGATGCGGGCCTGCAGCTGGCCGTCGTCGGTGAGCAGCAGCAGGCCTTCGCTGTCGGCATCGAGCCGGCCGGCCACGTACACACCGGGGATGTCGATGAAGTCCTTGAGACCGCGCCAGCGGCCCTCGGGCGTGAATTGGCTCAATACACCATAGGGCTTGTTGAAGCAGATCAAACGGCTCATGGGTGCATCAGATCGCGCAGCCGCTGGTGGGGCTCGTCGTCGCGGTCGAGCACCACGCTGCGTTTGGCGCTGAGGTAATGGGTGGTGAACACATCAAGCCACGCGGCCAGGCTCTGGGCGGCATGCGTTTCGCCGGCCATCGCCAGGCACAGCGCCGCCACTTCCGAGGTGCAGAAATGGCTCTCGCGCGCCGATCGGCGCAGGCGGTAGTTGGACACCTGGTCGGGGTGCAGGCTGAGCACGGGCAGCGTGTCGAGGTAGGGGCTCTTGCGGAACATCTTGCGGGCTTCGGACCAGGTGCCGTCGAGCAACACGAACAGCGGCTTCTTGCCGTCTTCTCCGCGGGGCGGCAGCCCGGTCACCACGCGCCCGGGCGGCACGAACTCGCCGGGAAACACCAGATACGGCTGCCACTGCGGATCGGCCAGCAGGGCCAGCAGGCCCGGGTCCACCGCGGTGCGCGACCAGCCGAAGGCCCAGGTGTCGGCCACCACGTCGGCCACCAGCCAGCCGGTGTTGCTGGGTTTGAGCGCCTCGATGTCGCCCATGACCAGGCACATGCCGGCCTGGGTGGCCACCAGCGGACGCAGGGCGCACACGCAATGGCTGGCCACCAGGCGGCAGCCCGCGCAGCGCCCACCGCCCGAGCCGCGGGCCACAAAGGGCTTGGCGCTGGCGGCCAGGCGCGCCAGGCGCAGGCGCGAAACGGCGTGGCCGGGCACATGGGAAGGTGGCGGGGTGATCACAAGATGCATGGTCTGGACTGTAGGCGCTTCGCTCACCGCAGCTCGCGGGGTGGTGTGCGCGAGACACGCACATCGGGCGATGCACGGCCCGGGTATGCAACGTGACAAATGTCGCAGGTCTTTCGCCAGCGGCCCACCACAATCCGCCGCATGCCCGTTTCTGAAATTGCAATCTGGTCGGCGATGCTGGGAGGCTTGTTGACGCTGTCGGCGGTCGCGCTGGGCGACGCACTGAGCAGCCGTTCGCTTGCGTCGGTGCGCAATGTGGTCTTCCTGCTGATCGCAGGCACCAGTTGCGTGGTCATGACGGGCCTGCCCGAGGTTTTTTTCCCCGCGCTGCCCGGGCGCTTGATGATGGTGCTCAAGGCCGGCCTGGGGCCGCTGGCCGGCGCCATGGGCTTGTACTACCTGAGCAACTGGCTGGGTGGCGTGCGCGAAGACTCGCTGGTGCACCGCTTCACGGTCATGGGTGGTGCGGTGCTGCTGCTGGCGGCGCTGGCGCTGGCGGCGGTGGCCACCCGCGTGGCGCCGGCCAACTTCCGCGACCTGCTGATGCTGGCCGCTGCGGTGAACATGGTGCCGGTGCTGCTGGCCCTGCTGGCGGTGCGCCGCGCCCACCAGCTGGGAGACCCGCTGGCACGCTGGATGGCGGTGGGCATCGTGTGCCTGGCGGCCACCACAGCGGGCCTGTATGCGCGCGGCCTGAGCCTGCCCGGCCTGGGACTGGGCACCTGGTTGGTCACGGCCTTGGTCACCGTGTCCTATTTCCTGATTGCCTCGGTGCTGGCCTTGCTGCGCAACCAGCACAACCGCCAGCTCGCACGCCTTTCCCGGCTGAACCAGGGTGCCGAGCCCGCCACCGGCCTGCCCACGGGCGCAGCCTTGCTCACCGAGGTGGAACACGTGTTCTGGCGCACCGCGCGACGTGGCGGGGTCTGCACGGTGGTGTGCCTGCACATCAGCAACCTGTACGAACTGACGGACGAGCCGGGACACGGCACCGAACACCAGATCCTCACCACGCTGGCTGCCCGCGTGCGCCGTGCAGCGGGCTTTCGGTGTGTGGTGGGCCTGTACCACCCGCGCTGTTTTGTGGTGGTGATCACGAGCGACAAGCTCACCGAGGCCACGCTGGAAGTGGTCACCCGTTTGCGCGCCACCGTGCCGATGCCCTTGAGCGTGATGGACGCAAAGCAGGCCTACCTGCCGTTCGCTCCGCAAGTGGGCATGGGCGTGGTCACGCTGGAGCCCGACGGCGTCACCCCGATGGAGGTGATCAACCAGGCCGAACGCCGCGCGCTGGCTTCGGTGGGCGAGCAGCATCCGATGTCCGAACACGACATTGCGACCACGCCCGCAGCGCTCGAATGAGCGTTGCCGCACACAGGCATTTCACCCATAAGTCCTCACGTCCGCAGACGGATTAGGCCAAAGCAACTCCCCCCGTTGTGAGGCTTGCACGGTCAGCCGGCCAGTCGGCGGTTTCGTCGGTCTGCGACACCGCCGGGCCCGCATTCAGGGCACGATGCACAGGCATGCCAAAAGAACCGGACTTCCAGCGCGAGGCGACACCGTCGTCGCGCAGACCCAACCGCCGCAAACACGACCCCATGCTCATCAACGGGGTGAGCGCCTTGCTGGCGGGTGGTGGTTTGTGGGTGCTGTCGCTGGTGATGGACCACCAGGCCAACTTCCAGGTGGCGGCCAGGGCCTTGCTGGCACCGGCCTGGATGGCCCTGGCGGTGGGTGCAGCCCTGCTGTTGCTGCACGTGGTCATCAAGCGTCGCACCCGGTTCGAAGCGGCCATGCTGCTGCGCCAGCACTCCACCTTTCACGAACCCATGCCACCGGTGCTCGCCACGCCCAAACGGGATGTGCGAAGGCCGGCCGAGCCAAAGAAGCGCCCCTCGCCGGTCAGCGTCGACTGAGCGCGCTTCCAAACCTCACTTCTGTATGGGATTTGCCGTGAGCAGCGCGGCCGAATACGCCCGCATGAACTCGCGCGCCTTCTCCGGGTGGGGCGCGGTGAGCCAGGCACTGTAGGCGCCCTCGTTCAAGATCGCCGGCATGCGCTTTTCGCTGCCGGGTTGGCCATAGCGGTGCATCAGCGCGTGGGCGTTGGCATTTACCGTGAGCAGGCAGAAGCTCACAATCTCCTCGTCGCCCGCCCCTTTCCAGCGCTCCCACAAACCCGCCACGCCCATGGGCTTGCCGTCCACGCGGGTGATGCGCGTGGGCACGGGTTTGCCGCTGCGCAGGTCGTCTTCCTGAAACGACATCATGGGCACGATGCAGCGCTGCGCGCCCAGCCATGCGTCGCGGAAGTTGTTGGAGGTGGTCACGATCTCGCAGCGCGCATTGACCAGCTTGGTCGAGCGCAGCTTGGCGTCCGAGGCCGACTTGACCCAGGTCGGCACCAGGCCAAACTGGCCGCTGGCGAGTTCGAATGCGGGCTTCACGGGCTCGGCGCCCTCAGCGGCAGGCTCGGTGGCCACCAGGCGCACAAACACGCCGGGTTTGCGCGGCCACACGTCACGACCGGCCGGTTTCTCGGGCGCGGGCACGTTGAAGGCGTCGGGGTACAGGCTGGCGAGCTGAAGGCTCTCGTATTGGGTGCTCATCGGGTCATGCTAGCTGATGGGTGCCACGCACGCGGCCAGGGTGGCGGTGCGGTGCGTGTGTGGCGGCGTGCGTGGGCTCCTTTTCGAAGCGCGAGGCCAGCGGAAACAGCCGCTGCAGCACCGCGCGCACCTTGGCCAGACGGGGGTCGTGACCATGGGCGTCGTCGGTGGTGTCGTTGATGCAGAAAAAGTCCAGCGTACCGGCGGCATCGATCAGCGCGTCGAGCTGCTGCGCCTGGTCGTCGCAGCCGGTGGTCACGTGCAGGTGCGCGCACTCGCGCATGCGCAGCTCGCCGTGTGCGAGCGCCCGGCGCAGCACGAAGTCCGAGACCAGCGTGGGGCTGGCCCAGGTGCGGAAGGTGGTGGAGCGCACCCGCTCGAACAGCTCGGGCGCTTCGGCCTCGGCGGCTTGCAGCAGCGACTTGAGCAGGGGGCGGGGCGAATGGGCAAAGGTGCGCGGCGTGTGCCGGTAGTCGGGCAGGCCGCTCAGCCACTGGGCCGAAAGGCGGCTGGCGTTTTCCAGTGCGTTTTCATCGGAGCGCAGGGCGATGCCCTCCACCAGCGGGTCGTCGGACCAGGTGGCGTATACACCGCCGGGCCAGAACCAGTCGTCGATCTGCACCGGTGCCCCAAAGAACACGTCGTCGTTGAAATAGAAGAAACGCTCCGACAGCCCCGGGATACGGTGCACATACGACTCGATGTGGGCGGAGTCGAACGTGGGCAACTGGCTCGCAGGGATCAGCTCGCGGTGGTCCACGAGCGTGAGGCCGCTGGCGGGGCGCAGCCACGGCGGCGTCTGGCCGTCGGTGACAACGTACACATGACCGTGATCGGGAAAGTGGCGTTCCAGCGCACGCAGGCTGTAGCGCAGTTCGTCGTTGTCGCGAAAGCGCCCTTCCACATTGCCGTAGAGCGCCATGGCGCCCGGGTCGATCGCCCCGTGCTGCCGCGCGGCCTGATGGCGCCTGGCACGCCATGTCGGGTCGTTGCCGTCGACCCAGAGGTAAACGATGTCGATGCGGGCGTCGGCGGGAGCAGAAAGGAGGGACATGTCGGCGAAGGGTGCAGGGCTCTGAGGCACTGGTCTCCCACGCCGAACGAGCGCGCAATCTATCACGAGGCTCCCACTGGGCAGGCACACGGCGCCGAAAACCCCTGTTTTGTCGGGATCGGGCGCGGGCTGGACCACAATGCCCCCATGACCGCCCTGCCCGCCAGCCCCGCCGCCGACCGCAACAAGCAGCCGATCCTGGAGACCTTGCAGCGGGTGCTGCCCGAGCGCGGCATGGCGCTGGAGATCGCCTCCGGCACCGGCCAGCACGCCACCTGGTTCGCCGCCGGGCTGCCCGGCTGGCAGTGGCAACCCACCGACCTGCAGGCCAGCGCCATGGCCACCATCGCCGCCTGGACCGAACAATCGGGTGTGCGCAACGTCTTGCCACCCATGCGACTGGACGTGACCTCGGCCCAGTGGCCCGACGAGGGTGATCTGTTCGGCGAGGCCTTTGGCGAGACCTTCGATGCGGTCTACTGCGCCAACATGCTGCACATCGCGCCTTGGGCTGCGTGCGCCGGGCTCATGCAGGGCGCAGCCCGGGTGCTCACGCCCGAAGGCCTGCTGGTGACCTACGGCCCCTACCTTGAAGACGGCGTGCCCACCTCAGCCGGCAACCTCGCGTTTGACGAGAGCCTGCGCAACACCCACCCGGAGTGGGGCATCCGCCAGCTGACCGACGTGGCGGCTGAGGCGTTGCGCGCGGGTTTGCACCTGCGCGAACGCCACACCATGCCGGCCAACAACCTGCTGCTGGTGTGGGGCCGGGAACCACCCGCGCAGGCCTGAGCTCCATCCCGCACTCTTTCACTGCCGAACCCCACACCCATGCTCAGAAACCTCAAAGACCTGTTCGACAACCTCGCCGCCAGCCTCAGCGCACCGGCCGGTGCCCAGCTGCCCGCCGAAGGGGCGCACACCCTGCAGCTGTCCACCGCAGTGCTGCTGGTGGAGGTGATGCGGGCCGAGCCCGACCTGCAGGACAGCGAACGCGACGCGGTCATCACCGCGCTGAGGCGCAAGTTCGACCTCAGCGACGACGAGATCGACCGGCTGATGGAACTGGCCCACGAAACCGCACGCACCGCCTACGACTACCAGCGCTTCACCGGCCTGATGAACGAGCGATTCACACAAGCGCAAAAGATCAGCGTGGTCGAGGCGATGTGGGAAGTGGCCTTTGCCGACAACCAGCTGGATGCGAACGAGCACCACGTGATCAGCAAGGTGGCCGGCCTGCTGCATGTGACCCACGGCGAATACATCGCCGCCAAGCTGCACGCCCAGGCTGCGGCCCAGGGTTGAGGCCCGGGGGCGCCGCACAAGCCGCTACCGAACTTTGCCTGCCTCGCGCGGCACGTTCACCGGGCAGATACACGGCGGGCACACCATGAAGGCTCACCAACCCCCAAGGAGTCCACTCCATGAAACCCCGAAACATCGTTGTGTATGCCATCGCCGCCGCCACGCTGAGCATCAGCTCCCTGTCTTTTGCACAGGGCAACCCGCACGGTGGACGGTTTGAAGCACCGACCCTGCAGCGGATGGACGATCGGCGCGATGACCGGCGTGACCACCGCGCGGACCGACGGGATGACCGGCGCGACTTCCGCCAGGAGCGCCGCGAAGACCGTCGGGACTTCAGGCACGACCGCCGCGCCGACCGCCACGACTACCGCCATGGCCCGCAAGTGCGCTACTACCAGGCACGCGGTCCCCAGTTCCAGCGTGGCCGATACATCCCGCAGGAATACCGCGGTCGTCAATACGTGGTGGTGAACCACCATCAGCACCGCCTGTACGCGCCGCCTCGCGGTCAGCAATGGGTTCAGGTCGGCAGCGACTATGTGCTGGTCGCCATCGCCACTGGCCTGATCGTCAACCTGATCCTGAACAACTGACCTGCATCTTCCACGCCTTGCCCCAGGCGCAGAACATCCCGAAGGGTGCTCTGCGTCTTTTCATTCCGGGGTGGGGTCTGCGATGATCCGGGCCTCGGCCCACCCTGCACTGCCCACCATGAAATACAGACACTTCGCCCTGCCGCTGCTGGCCTCGCTGACCCTGCTGACGGCCTGCTCGAAAGAAGAGACCAGCGCCCCCTCAGCCCCCACAGCAGCCGTCACCACCCCGATCGAAGCCGCGCAGGCGCTGGACGTGCTCGCAGCGCAAGGCAAGGGTTTTGCCGCCGGCAAGATCCTCAGCGCCAACGCCGTGTATGTGCTGTTCGACCCACAGTGCCCGCACTGCGCGCGCCTGTGGGAAGCGTCCATGCCGCTGCACACCAGCGTCAAGTTCGTCTGGTTGCCGGTGGCCATCATGAACGCCAAAAGCGCACCCCAGGGCGCGGCGATCATGACCGCCACCAACCCGGTGCAAGCCATGACGGCGCACGAAACCTCGTTGCTGGCCGGCAGCGGCGGCACCGCGGCATCGGCCGATATCGCGCCCGACGTGCTGGCTGCCATCAAGACCAACACCGCCTTGCTGGAACGCCTGGGCGCCACCTCGGTGCCCTACATCGTGGCGCGCCACCAGCGCAGCAACCAGGTGGTGATGCAGGCCGGCGCCAACGACACCCAGTCCCTCGCCACTTTCCTGGGCCTGTGACAGCCTTGACACGCTGTTTTGTCGCTTACCATCGCGCAGTCGAGCCGCCTTCGCGGCTGTTGAACGGAGGCCCCCATGGGCAAAGAGCAGCGCAACGAAAAACTGTCCAAGAAACCCAAAAAGGACACATCCGCACCCAAGGGACCGGCCACGTCCGACCGCCCCATGCCACCCGTGACGGCGGTGCTGCCGCGCGGCAAGGAAAAGAACAAGTGAGCCTGGCATGAAGGCCACCTGGAACGGCGCAGTGATCGCCGAGAGCGACGAAACCGTGGTGCTGGAAGGCAACCACTACTTTCCCGAGAGCTCGCTCAACCGCGACTTTGTGACCTTCAGCAACCACCGAACCAGCTGCCCCTGGAAGGGCCAGGCGAGTTATTACTCGCTGCTGGTCAACGGTGAACTCAACACCGACTCGGCCTGGTACTACCCCGATCCCAAGCCCGAAGCCGACGAAATCCGGGGGCGCGTCGCCTTCTGGAAGGGCGTGAAAGTCACTCCCTGATGATCAGGCACGCCGGGGTCGCAATGACCCCGGCCGGTACTGGGCGACTGCCCATGCGGCGGCGCCCCGGGGCGTATCCTGAGCGGCACAACAACCACTCCAGGAGACACCCATGAACACTTCCCAACGCTTTGCGCGGCTCGGCCTTGTCGGCGTCGCCGTGCTCGTGCTGGCCGGCTGCGCCCGGCACAACCACGCGGCCATGCACGCCATGCACCACGGCGGCATGCACCAGGGCGGCATGATGGGCACCGCAGCCCCCACCACACCCGCCAGGCTCACCACGAGCACACCCACCCTGTCCTCGGGCTACAAGAAGGTGGCAGCCCCGGCGCAGGCCAAGGTTTATTTCACCAACCTGCGCAACGGCTCTGTGGTCAGCAACCCTGTGAAGGTCGGCTTTGGTCTGAGCGGCATGGGCGTGGCGCCCGCCGGTGTCGAGAAGGAAGGCACCGGTCACCACCACCTGCTGATCGATGTGGCCGAAGTGGATGCCAACGCTCCGTTGCCGGCCAACGACCAGTTCCGCCACTTCGGCATGGGCCAGACAGAGACGACGGTGGAACTCAAGCCGGGCACGCACACCCTGCAGCTCGTGCTGGGTGACCAGAACCACATTCCGCACCACCCGGTGGTGATCAGCGAGCGCATCACCATCACGGTGAAGTGATGCCGTGAGGGCTCTCAAAAAGGCGAATCTGTAAGGTGCGGCGGCGCCAGCCGACACACCTTGCATGAAACTCCCCAAATCTCAACCACGTTGCCACCCTCTTCAAGAGGGTGGCCATTTTTTTGGGGCTGCTGCAACTGCGGTGGCCCTCTCCTTGATGTTCCTCGGAATCGGCGGTGCCCAGGCCATGGCTCTGTCGGTCAAGGCCGCCGATGCACAGTGTGCAGACGCTGCGGCAACGACAGCCCCAGCGCCCCCAGAAGCCGAAAACCGCCTGCCACAAAGTCAGGCGGTGGCAGGAACGAAGGACATCGCGTGGGTGTGGCTGGCCTCACCCACGCGGCGCTATCCCCACGGTGCTCTGGGCTCCCCCGTGCATGCGGGAAGCGTGCACGCGTTGGCGCTGGCGCCGGGGGGCAAATTGCAGGCCGTCAGCCTCTCTTTGCCGCTCAACCGGGTCTTTGAAGACAGGGTGCCGCGCGTCATCGACCTCGACGGGGACGGCAGCGAGGAAATCGTGCTGATCGAAGCCGACACACTGCGCGGCGCTTCGCTGGTTGTGTTTGGCCTGCAATGGCAACAGGGCAATGCCCGCTTGGTGGAGCGCGCCCGCGGCCCTTTCGCTGGCTCGACTTTTCGCTGGCTGAACCCGGTGGGCTTTGCCGACTTCGATGGCGACGGCAAACTCGATGTGGCCAGTGTGACCACTCCGCACATTGGCGGCGTCCTGACCCTGCATCACTTTCAGCCGCCGGAACTCCTGCCGTTTGCCAAGGCAATGGACGTCTCCAACCACCGCATGGGAGCTCTGGAACAGCGCTTGGCCGTGATCGTGCAGCGACCCGGGCTGCGCCCAACCATCATTGTTCCCGACATGACGCGCCAGGCATTGCACGCACTGCGCTGGGAGGCCCCCGGACAATGGCATGAACTGGCCGATCTGATACCTCTGCCCGGCACGGTGGAGCGGCTCACACCGGCACCCGATGGCGCCTGCGCCGTGCTGGCCGACGGCCGTGCCTTTCGGATCACCCTGAATCCCTGAAGGAGGATTGCAGATGGAATTCAGCTGGCTTGCGTGCCCAGTTTGCGCAGCTTTTTCAACCAGCGCTCGACGCCTTCGGAGCCCAAGGTGTCCACTGAACCAATCAGCGTCTCGTGGATGGGCGCGAAGCCCACAAAGCCGAGGATGTTGCGCTCCAGCGATTTGACGCTGTGCGCGCGAAAGTACCAGCGGTAGGCCAACGCAGGCATGCCCATGGTGACCACCACGCGCGCCGAACGCCCGCTCAGCGGCTTGCGGCCAAACGGTTTGGGGCCTTCGGGACCCACCGCAAAACCCGGGCGCGCCACCTGCTCCAGAAAAGCTTTGAGCAGCGCGGGCATGTCACCGAGCCAGAGCGGGAAAAAGATCACCACGTGTTCGGCCCAGGCCATGCCGTCTTGCGACGCTTGCAGGCTGGGCGGCAAGGCGCCGTGGTTCCACGCCTCGGCGGTTTTGAGCAGGGGAAAGTCGAGCGTGCCCACCGCGATGCGCCGCACCTCATGTCCGGCCTGCCGGGCGCCGTCGGCATACGCATCGACCAGTGCGTGGTTGAGCCGTTCTGCACTCGGGTCGGGGTGGCCTTCGATCAGCAGGATGCGGCGAGAGGGTGTCATGGCGAACTCCATCGAACGGGGAAGTGCCATGTTGCGGCTGCGCCGCGCGTTGAGGTTTGACGCGGATCAAGTCCGCTGCCACTGCGGACCCTTCAACGCCGGTCGGGCTTGCGCGCCTTGGGCTTGTTGGCGCGCTCTTTTTTCTTGTTCTGGCGCTCGGCGTCGGCCTGCTGGCCGGCCGCGAGCCACTGCAGAAACTGCTCCGGGGTTTCGAGCGTGATGCGTCCGAGCACACCGCTGCGGAAGTCGGCGATCAGCAGCTCGGCGACCTTCTGCCAGTGGATGCTCCCGCCGGTGCCGATGGCGCCGCGCTTGCGTGCGATGGCGGCCATCAACTCTTCGTCGGGCAGGCTGGCCACCGTGTCCAGCGGCAGGCCGAGCTTGTAGCGCGCTTCGAGCTGTGCGCCGTAGCTGGCCTTGAGTTTGGACAGCAGCTCCAGCGCCACTTCCTGGTCGTCGTAGGCGTTGCGGCCCACCGCGCCGCTGGCGGCCAGGTTGTAGCCGCTCTCGGGCACCACGATGCGCGGCCACAGCATGCCGGGGGTGTCAAACAAGTAGAAATCGTCGGCCAGCACCAGGCGCTGTTCGGTGCGTGTGATGCCGGCCTCGTCACCGGTCTTGGCCGAGCGTTTGCCCAGCAAGGTGTTGATCAGCGTGCTTTTGCCCACGTTGGGAATGCCGCAGATCAGCACCCGCATGGGTTTGACCATGCCGCCGCGCAAGGGCGCAAGCTCGAAGCACGACGCGATGATGGCGCGCGCCGGCGCGGTGATGCTGGCATCCAGCGCAATGGCGCGCGTGTTGGGTTGGGCGTTGTAGTGCGCGAGCCAGAGCGCGGTGCGCTCGGGGTCGGCCATGTCCTGCTTGTTGACCACCTTGAGCGTGGGCCGCCCGGCCGTGAGTTCGGCCAGCAGCGGGTTGGCACTCGACCCGGGCAGGCGCGCGTCGAGCATTTCGATCACGACGTCGATTTCCTTCGCGCGCTCGGTGATGGCCTTGCGCGTGAGGTGCATGTGCCCGGGGAACCACTGGATGCTCATGGAGAACGGTCTTGAAGAGAGATGGGGAGCGGGGATTGTGCCTTGGTGTATCTCCCGGGGTGCGGACATAGCAGCCCTGCCTACAATGAATTTCCACCACAACAACCCCTTGAGGAGCGCCATGGCCATCACCGTGAAAATCGATCTGGGCTACGAATTCGAGAAGTGCTCTCCGATGTGCCCGAATCGGTCAGCCATTTCCCCAAGGTGGAGAAACTCACCGACCTCGGCGGCGGTGTGTACCAGTGGGAGATGGAGAAGGTCGGCACCGCTCAGGTGAACATCCAGACGATCTACGCCAGCAAGTACGTGAGCGACAAGGCCAAGGGCACGGTGAAGTGGACGCCGGTCAAGGGCATCGGCAACGCGCAGGTGGGCGGCAACTGGAAGATCGTCGACAACAAGAAGTCCACCAACGTCACCCTGGCGATTCAGGGCGAGATCGAGGTGCCGCTGCCGGGCCTGATGAAGATGGTGGTGGCGCCCGTCGTTGAAGGCGAGTTCGAGAAGCTGGTCGAAAAATACATCGACAACCTGATCAAACGCTTCGGCGGCGAAGCCTGAAGGGCCGCCGCCGGCGGGCCTTCAGCCCGTCAGTCGTTCCTTGAAAAACGCCATGGTGCGGTCCCACGACAACTTCGCGGCGGCGGCATCAAAACGGGGGGTGGTGTCGTTGTTGAAACCGTGCTGCGTGCCCGGATACAGGTGGGCGGTGTAGCGGGCTCCGGCGGCTTTGAGCGCAGCTTCATAGGCCGGCCATGCGGCGTTGATGCGTTCGTCGACCGCAGCGAAATGGATCAGCAGCGGTGCCTTGACCTTGGCAGCGTCTTCCACCGGCGGGTGGTTGCCGTAGTACGGCACGGCCGCGGCCAGATCGGGCAATTGCGTGGACAGCATGTGGGCAATGCCGCCGCCGTAGCAAAAGCCCACCACGCCCACGCGGCCGTTGCTGTCTGCGCGGGCCTTGAGCGTTGCCGCTGCAGCCAGCATGTCCTGCCGGGTCCTGGTCTGGTCGAGGGTGGCGAACAGCGCGCGCGCCTTGTCTTCGTCGCCGGGATAGCCTCCCAGCGGCGTGAGCGCGTCGGGTGCCAGAGTCAGGTAACCGTCGAGCGCAATGCGGCTGGTGATGTCTTCGATGTGCGGATTCAGGCCCCGGTTCTCGTGAACGACAAGCACACTGGGCAGTTTGCCGGTGGCGTTGGCCGGTTTGGCCACATAGGCCCTGATGGTGCCGTAACCCGACGGTGAAGGCACATCCACCACCTCGGTCTTCAGGCGCGCATCGTCCTTGGGGACCATTTGCGCTGCCGCAAAGTTGGGGCTGAGTGCGGCCAGCAGGCCGGCGGCCGTCATGCCGCCCACCGCGAACTTGCTGGCGCGGTCGAGGAAACCCCGGCGGTCCAGATCACCGTGCACATAGGCGTCAAACAGGATCAACAACTCTTGATCGAAGTCGGCGGCGGTGAGGCGGGTCATGGTCGTCCCCTGAGGCAAAACGTGCAGGATAGACGCGACCCGCGCCGAATGCGCATTCACGACCCGGGCGTGCGGGTTTGGATTTGGAAGGCAGCGGCGTGCCGCTGCCGTGCTTCAGGCCGTGACGGCGGTGGCTTGTGTCTGCGGCCGGCCGAGGCGCGAGGGCGAGACGTATTCCTGCCGGTAGATCTCGAACGGCATGGTGTCCGCCGCCTCGATGGCGCGCTGGTCTTCGACCGACTTGGCCGCCATGGCCTCGAAGCGGGCCTGTTGTTTGCTGCTCCATTCGAGCGAGAGCAGGTGCTGGTGCGTGACACGCGACTGGGCACGTGCAAAACCCACGAACGAGTCGTCGTGGTGCGCATGCATGGCCTGCAGCACACGGGCAGACGGCAGCAGCTCGGGCGACTGCAGGTGGGCGATGGCCAGTGCCACGGCGTTGGCGTGATCGATGCCGCCGTGCGCCAGGTCGAGCGCCTCGGCAATCGGCACCAACTCGGCAAGGATCTCGTCGGCCCATTGCATGAGCGGCACGGCCTGGCCTTCGCGCATGAGGTTCAGGCCTGGCTCGCGGCCGCGTGCGGCGGTGAGGTGCTGGTTGTGCGCGAGTTCGCGAATCTCGGCCGGCGTGTCGGGTGGGCTGTCGGACAGCATGCAGTGCAGCAGAAACACGTCGAGGAAACGCAGCGTGCTCGCGCCGATACCGATGGGCTCGAAGGGGTTGAGGTCCATCAGGCGGACCTCGATGTACTCCACACCGCGCTCGCGCAGCGCGTGCAGCGGGCGCTCTCCGGGGTAGATCACGCGTTTGGGGCGGATGGTGCCGTAGAACTCATTTTCAATCTGCAGCAGCGTGGTGGCGAGCTGGTTGTAATCGCCACCCGGGTTGCGGATACCCACCGCTTCGTACGCCGGCCAGGGCCGTGTGAGCGCGTCGTGCAGCGAGGCGGCATAACCTTCGAGGCCGTTGTAGCTCACGGCCAGCGTGGCCTGTGCCTCGCTCTGATAACCCAGGCGGCCCATGCGCAACGAGGTGCCATGGGGCATATAGAGCGTGCGCTCGCTGAGTTTCTGCAGCTCGTGTTCACGGCCTTCCACAAACGACGAACACACGGCTGGCGACGCGCCGAACAGTGTGAGCAGCAAGAAAGCGTGGCGACGGAAATTGCGGATGGTGGCGAAGTACTCGTCGCTGCTCACACCCGGCAGCGACCAGTTGTAGTGGATGCCCGAGATGGTCTGCATGCGCCGGCCGTAGCGGTGGCCCAGGCCCATGCGGTAGACGCTCTTGGCGCGGCCCACGTTGGACGAACCGTAGCGGCCCAGCGGAATGGTCTCGTCGGTGGGCAGGCCGCACGGCATGCTGGAGGCCCACATCATCTCGTCGCCCACGGCGCGCATGCTGCGCACTGTGTACTGATGCACTTCGGTGAGTTCGGCCAGGCACGACTCCACCGATTCGTGCACGCCGGTGATCAGCTCCAGCTGCGACTCGCTGTAGTCGGTGGTGATGTGCGGGTGGGTCAGCGCACTGCCCAGGGCGGCGGGATGCGGCGTGAGCGCGAGCTTGCCGTCGGGTTGGGAGCGCAGGCTCTCTTTTTCAAGGCCGCGGCGCATGCCGCGCAGGCGGTCCTCCGAGAGGGCGTCCAGCCGGTGATTGAGAGAGGTCATACAGGGGTCGTGTTGCAGGTCCGGGGGCGGAAGTTAACACGGCTGGGCCATTTCTGCCGTTTCAACCGTGACCAAGGCCACCGCGGCCACCGCACGGCCCAGCCAGGCCTCGATGTCCACCGGCTCGTGCAGCAGGCGAAGTTCGTCGTACGCCTGCTGCGCCTCGGGGTAACGCTTGCGCAGGTAGTTGAGCCATTGCTTCAATCGGCCGGCGCGGTGGCGGCGCTCCACGCGCGCGCTCACTTGCTGCCAGAAGATCTGAAGCAGCGGTGGCAAGACCTCCCACGGCACATTGCCCTGTCCTTTGATGGCCAGGGCCAGACCGGGGTCGGTGACCATGCCGCGCCCGATCATGAGGTGTTCGCAGCCGGTGACTTCGCGGCAACGCACGGCATCGGCCGCGGTCCATATTTCGCCGTTGGCGATCACCGGCAGGCGCATGTGGGTTGGCAAGGACTCGCGCACTTCGGCCAGCCGGTCCCAGTACGCAGGAGGCCGGTAGCCGTGGGCCTTGGTGCGCGCGTGGATCACGAGTTCATCGGCCCCGGCCTCGGCGATGGCGTGGGCGCAGTCTTCGGCGCGCGCGTCGTCGTTGAAACCGAGCCGCATCTTGGCCGACACCGGCACATGGGCCGGCACGGCGCGGCGCACCGCCGCCACGATGCGGCCGATGAGCTCGGGTTCGTCGAGCAGCACAGCGCCGCCGCGGCTCTGGTTGACGGTCTTGGCGGGGCAGCCAAAATTGAGGTCGATGCCGTGCGGGCCCAGGCCGGCGAGGCGCTGGGCGTTTTCGGCCAGGCAGTTGGGGTCGGAGCCCAGCAGTTGTGCGCGCACCGGCACGCCCGCGCGGGTGCGGCCACCGTTGAGCAGTTCGGGCACCACCCGCACGAACACGCGCTCGGGGAGCAGCATGTCGGTGACGCGGATGAATTCGCTCACGCAGCGATCAATGCCACCGGTGCGCGTGAGCACATCGCGCAGGGTGGCGTCGAGCAGACCTTCCATGGGGGCGAGCAACAGCATGGGGGGTATTGTCCTTTGCCTGGACAATGCGTTTCATGGCTTGCTTTCATTCTCTTTCTCCGGTTGGTCCGGTCATCGGCGACCGGGCGGAACGGTTGCGCGCCTGCATCACTTCAGGCTCGCGGGCGCACGGCGCTCTGCGCAGCGAAATAAAGGAGGAGACCCGGCGCAGCCGGGGCGGGGGACATTCGCGGAGCAGAGCGCCGTGCGTCCGCGAGCCCGCGAGGTCAATGTGAGCGATGTCTGTTGGGTCCTCGAAGACCCACACCTCCTCGTACTGGAAAAACCCGCAGGCCTGCTGGCCGTTCCAGGCAAAGGCCCAGACAAACAGGACTGCCTCAGCACCAGAGCCCAAACACGATGGCCCGACGCCCTCGTGGTCCACCGCCTCGACATGGCCACCTCCGGCCTCGTGGTCATGGCCCGCGGCATCGAAGCACAACGCAACCTGAGTCTCGCGTTTGAAGAACGCCGCGTGCACAAACGCTACACCGCCGTGGTGACGGGTGAACTCGTCAACACCCAACCCGACAACGGCTGGAACACCATCGACCTGCCGCTGATGGCCGACTGGCCCAACCGGCCGCGGCAAAAGGTGAACCACGAACACGGCAAACCCAGCACCAGCCGATGGCGCATCGCACCGGGCACAACAGCCCCCGGCACCACCCGGCTGGAACTCGAACCCGTGACCGGTCGCACCCACCAGCTGCGCGTGCACCTGCAAGCCCTTGGACACCCCATGGTTGGCGATGCGTTGTACGCTGCGCCCGACGCCGTTTCCATGGCTCCTCGCCTGCTGCTGCACGCCCACTGTCTCTCGCTCCCGCACCCCTTCCATGGCCAGACCATGGAGTTCCACAGCCCCTGCCCTTTCTGAACACACCATGACGCCACAACACCTCACCATCCTCACCGGCGCCTCGCGCGGCATGGGCCTGGCCATGGCCCGCCAACTGCTCGGCCCCGGCCGCCACCTGCTGTGCATTTCGCGAAAGGTCAACGACGAACTGACCGCCGAGGCCAAGGCAGCAGACGCCCCGCTCACGCAGTGGTCGCAAGACCTGGCCGACACCACCGGTGCGGCGAACCGCCTGCAAGCGTTTCTGGAAAGCCAACCCGCCAGGACCTGGACGAGCGCCACGCTCATCAACAACGCCGGTGTGATCCCGCGCATCGGGCCGCTGGATCACTGCCCGCCCGACGACCTGGCCAACGCGCTGCGCGTGGGTCTCGAAGCCCCCATGCAGCTCACCGCCGCCTTCCTGCGCGCCACCACCGCCTGGGTGGATGCGGGCTGGCGCGGCCCGCGCAAGGTGCTGAACATCTCGTCGGGCCTGGGCCGCAGCGCCATGGCTGCTCAAGCGCCCTACTGCGCGGCCAAGGCCGGCATGGACCACTTCACCCGTTGCAGCGCGCTCGACGAGGCGCAGCGCGACCACGGCGCGCGTCTGGTCTCGCTGGCGCCGGGCGTGATCGACACCGACATGCAGGTGCAATTGCGCGCGGGCGATCCGGCGGCCTTTCCCGACCGCAGCCGCTTCGTGGAACTTCAGCGCCAGGGCCAGCTCACATCGCCCACCGAAGCCGCTGCCCGCGTGCTCGCCTTTCTGGACCGCGCCGATTTCGGGCTGAGACCCCGATCCAACGGAGCGATAGATGAATCGACGCGAATTTGCGCTGACCTCCGCCGTGAGCCTGGGCAGCCCCGCCCTGCCCGCCTTTGCCCAGGCCCCGGGCTTCTGGACCTTGCTGCGCGAAGGCGGCTGCGTGGTGCTCATGCGCCATGCGTTGACCGACCCCGGGGTGGGCGACCCGCCCAACTTCAAGCTCGGCGAATGCGGTACACAACGCAACCTGAGTGCGGCCGGGCGCGAACAGGCGCGGCGCGTGGGCGCGGCCTTTCTGCGCGAACAGGTGAAGCTTGACCAGGTGCGCTCCAGCGCCTGGTGCCGCTGCGTGGATACCGCCATGCTGGCCTTCAAACAGAACACCGTGTGGCCGCCGATCAACTCGTTCTTTGGTGCCGGCGGGCAGGACGAGCAGACCCGGGCGGTGCTGGACGCGGTTGAAGGCTGGCAGGCGCCACGCAACCTGATGCTGGTGACGCACCAGGTCAACATCTCCGCCCTCACCGGCGACTATCTGGCCATGGGCGAGGTCTTGGTGACGCGTCCCGGCGCCCAGGGCAGCAAGCTCAACCGCCTGCGCGTGCTCGCCCGACAGACCTTCTGACGCAGGTCAACGCCGGGTCAGGTTCGCGGACTACGATAGTGCTCACCCCAAAACCAGGAGACTCCCCATGAGCAGAGAAGTTGTTGTTGTCAGCGCCGTGCGCACCGCCATTGGCACCTTTGGTGGCAGCCTGAAAGACCAGCCACCCACCGAACTCGGCGCGCTCGTGGTGCGCGAGTCGCTGGCCCGCGCTGGCGTGGACGGCAAGGATGTCGGCCATGTGGTGTTTGGACACGTGGTCAACACCGAACCCAAGGACATGTACCTCTCGCGCGTGGCGGCCATCAACGGCGGCTGCGCCGAGGGCACGCCCGCCTTCAACGTCAACCGGCTCTGCGGCTCGGGCCTGCAGGCCATCGTCTCGGCCTCACAAAGCATCCTGCTGGGCGACACCGACGTGGCCATTGGCGGCGGGGCAGAAAACATGAGCCGCGCCCCGTTTGCCAGCCTCAACATGCGCTGGGGTGCCCGCATGGGCGACACCAAGATGGTCGACATGATGGTCGGCGCGCTGCACGACCCCTTCCACACCATCCACATGGGTGTGACGGCCGAGAACATCGCGGCCAAGTGGGGCATCACGCGCGAAGACCAGGACAAGCTGGCGGTGGAAAGCCACAACCGCGCGCAACGGGCCACCACCGAAGGCCGTTTCAAGGACCAGATCGTGCCGGTGGTGCTCAAGAGCCGCAAGGGCGACGTGTCCTGGGCGACCGACGAACACTTCCGCCCCGACTGCACGCTGGACGACATGGCCAAGCTCAAGCCGGTGTTCCTGAAAGAAAACGGCACCGTGACCGCAGGCAACGCCTCGGGCCTGAACGATGCGGCAGCCGCCGTGGTGCTCATGGAAGCGAGTGCCGCCAAGGCACGCGGCGCAAAACCACTGGCGCGTCTGGTGGCTTATGCCCATGCCGGCGTGGACCCCAAGTACATGGGCATCGGCCCGGTGCCGGCAACCAAGATTGCGCTGGAAAAAGCCGGCCTGACCGTGAAAGACCTGGACGTGATCGAGGCCAACGAGGCGTTTGCCGCGCAGGCCTGCGCCGTCACGCGCGACCTCGGTCTGGACCCGGCCAAGGTCAACCCCAACGGCTCGGGCATTTCGCTGGGTCACCCCATCGGGGCCACCGGTGCACTGATCACGGTGAAGGCGATCCACGAACTGCACCGGGTGCAGGGCCGCTATGCACTCGTCACGATGTGCATCGGCGGCGGTCAGGGCATTGCCGCGATCTTCGAGCGGATCTGAAAGCCGGGCGGCAGAATGTCTGCCATGCCCGAACACAGTCCCGCTCCACCCCGGCCCTGGGCGCCCGCCCTGGCCGAACTCGAACGTGGCCTGCTGCAGCGCGACGTGGCCGCCCGTGCGCTGCTGCTCGCTGCGCTGGCCGGTGAACACGTGCTGCTGCTCGGCCCGCCGGGCACCGCCAAGAGCGAACTCGCGCGCCGGCTGCAGCGCCTGCTGCCCGGCGCCCACTACTTCGAACGCCTGCTCACGCGTTTCACCGTGCCCGAAGAACTGTTCGGCCCGCTGTCATTGCGCGCGCTCGAGGACGACCGCTACGAACGCCTGACCGAGGGTTACCTGCCCAGCGCCGAAGTGGCGTTTCTCGACGAGGTGTTCAAGGCCAACTCGGCCATCCTCAACACCTTGCTCGGCCTGCTGCACGAACGCCAGTTCGACAACGGCAGCCAGCGCCTGCCGGTGCCCCTGGTGTGTCTGGTGGGTGCGAGCAACGAGCAGCCGCAGGACGAGAGCCTGCTCGCCTTCCACGACCGCTTTCTGCTGCGCGTGCCGGTGCAGCCGGTGGACGACGCGCACTTTGCGGCGCTGCTGCAAACCAGCGTTGCCAGCCCGGCGGCACCACCCGCAGAAGCACTGATCGACCGCCCCCGGCTTGATGCCCTGCGTGAGCAGGCAGCGCACATCACCTTGGGCGACACCGTGCTTGGGCTGTTGCTGCAGGCACGCCAGCACGCCACCCGGACCGGGCAATCGGTGTCGGACCGGCGCTGGCGCCAACTGGTGGAACTCCTCAAGCTGCAAGCCGCCAGCCGCAATGCAACTGAAGTGTCCGAATGGGACTTGTGGCTGCTGCCCTTTGTGCTCGCGGCCGAACCCGCGCACGGTCCGGGCTGGACCGACTTCTTCATGCACCACGTGGCGCAGACCGCACCCCTGCCACTGGACGGTCTGGAACGCGCCGTCACCGCATTTGAGCAACAGCTCGACATCGAACGCCGCGCCCCGGCCGATGCGCAGGACGACAGCGCCGGCAAGGTGGCCCTCGCCAAATCCATCGCAGGGCCCACCGCTGGCGAGAGCGAGATGGTGCGCATCACCAGCGAGCGCGCTCAGCGGCGTTACAGCCCGGTGCACATCGCCGCGCGTGTGGCGCAGACCGACGAACTGCTCGCCCGCCTGCAAGGTCTGCACGTCGAGCTCGTGACCATGGCGCACTCGGTGCTGGGAGCCGCGCGTGCGCACGACTGGCTGCCGCCGTCGTGGCTGGCGCAGATTGAATCGGTGCACCTGGGCCGCTGCACCGGTGTCGCTTCGCTGCTGGCGCAACTCCAGACCACGCGCGAAGGATTCGCGGGCTTGCCGGTGGATGAAACGAAAGTGGATCGGCCTGCGCCAGTGACCTGGCAAGACGCCTGATCGCCTGGAGGGCGCCATGGTGCCGACCACCTCAGCCCCTTACCACGACCTGGACACCCTGCCCCGCGAGCTCTGGCGCTGGGCGGTGGTGTGCAGCAGTGGGCTGCCTTCCGCGCGCCTGCCCCACATGGCCCGCTGGATGAACGCGCTGATGGCCGGCGCCCTGCCCGATACAGCGGACGACTTCGGCGATGCCGCCGCCACGCAGGCGCTGCGCCCGCTGCTCGTGGAACTGGAACTGCTCACCCTCACCCAAGGCAGCGCACCGCTCACCCGGCAGGTGATGCAAAGCCTGCTGTGGCACCTGGACAGCCTGATCGACCGCCCGGCCAACGAACCACGCGACCAGGCCATCGCGCGCATGAAAGGTGAATTCCGCGAGACCTGGGACGTGCAGCGCCAGGGCTGGGACGAGGTGCTGTCGCTGCTGCAGTCGCTGGGCGATCTGGCCCACCTGCGCTGGGACGATCTGCAAGGCCACCTGAACCGGCGTGAATGGGGCGAGGCGCGGCGCATCGGTGAATTGCTGCAGCGTCTGCCGCAGCTCGCGCGCTTCATTGACGGCGTGGGCCGGCGTGAACAGGCGCAGCACCCACCCGCCACCACCACCCTGCCCGATGCGCGCCAGCACATGCCCGCAGCCCGCCACCCGGCCGACGAAGAAGAGCGCCGACCGGAACCCACCTCGGTGGACGGCGTGCGCCGCTCGCGCACGCTGGCGCGCATGACCGGTGGCGAAAGCCTCAACCTCACCCACCCGGTGCTGCGCCGCCTGTGGCGCGCGCGGTTTGCCGAAGCGCAGTTGCTCACCTACGACGACCGCGCACGCGAACAGTCGCGCCGCCCGTTGCCGCAGCCCGAACCACAAGCCCTGCGCCGATCCACCAGCCATGCGGGGCGCGGCCCGCTGATCGTGTGTCTGGACACCTCAGGCTCGATGCGCGGCGCGCCGGAAAACGTGGCCAAGGCCTGCGTGCTGCAGGCCCTGCGCAGCGCCCACGCCGGCCGCCGCGCCTGCCGCCTGCTGGCGTTTGGCGGACCCGACGAACTGCTGGAGCGCGACATGGCCATGGACGCTGAGGGCCTGTCGCACCTGCTCGACCTCATGGGCCAGAGTTTCGACGGCGGCACCGACGTGCAGACGCCGATGGAGCGCGCCGTCGAACTGGTGCACACGGCCGAGTGGCAAGAGGCCGACCTGCTGATCGTGAGCGACGGCGAGTTCGGCGTGACCCACCAGACCCTGGCGCTGTTGCGCGACGCCAAGCAGCGACTGGCGCTGCGCGTACATGGCATCCTGATCGGCGATCGCGAGACCGTGGGACTGGCCGAGGTGTGCGACCAACTGCACTGGGTGCGCGAATGGCGCCGCTACGGCAGTGGCGCCACGGTGCTGGCCGACAATTTCTCACCGGTGCACAGCCGCAGCCTCACGGCGCTGTATTTTCCCAACGCGATCCGCCGCTGAATCCGCAACGTGCAGCCACGCTGCGCGCGCTTTCCATCCAGTGCGGGTCCGGGCGGGTCAGAGCCTGTTCAGTCGCCCTGAAACCCGCCGGCGCGGCAGGTCACCACCAGCGTGTCGCGCCAGCCCAGGGCGTCGCTTTCCAGCGGCTGGATGGGTGTGCTCTCGTGGATCACGCGCGCGTCGTCCAGCAGCAGCAGCGACCACGGTTCGCGCAAGGTGAAGCGTTGGCCGCCCGGTCCGTTGGCTTCAAACACGCGGCTCTCGCCACCCTTGATGCCCTGGCGGTCCACCATGAACACGGCCACCAGGTCCACCCCGTCGCGGTGCGCGCCTTCGGGTGTGGGCCGGCCGATGCCGTCGGTGGTGTCGATGCGGAACGGGTGCGCCTCCACAAACCAGGGCTGCTGGCCACGCAACGCGCTGGCGGCCTCACCCAGGCGCGTGAGCAAACGGCCCCAGACCGGCTGCGCCACCACGGCCGGCTCCATGGGCTCGAACCAGCGCTGCATGCCGCCGTGCAGGGCGTTGTATTCCAGCGGCTGCCAGTGCGCGCGGTGAGGCGCCTGTTGCACCCGCTCACCGTCGACCACAAAGCAGCTGTGGCGCCGGCTGCGGTAGCGCCCGCCGTCCTTCAGGTAGGCGTCGGCCGGCAGGTGGTCCCAGCCCGCGTGCAGGGCCCGCAGTTCGGCCTGATTGGCGGGCAGCCATTCGGCAACGCTGGCCGCGCTGAGCAGCGCAAACCCGACGGTCTTGAGGGACGTGTCGAGCTGTTGAAGGGGAAGGTAGGGGGGCTGGAATTCGCTGGTCATGGAGCGGCAGTTTACTGGTCGGCTCCAGGTGGTCCGATGCCGTCTGAAGCGTTTTCATGCGCTGGATCAAATCGCTTTCGCGCCGCGCGGTGCAAGCTGCGCCCACACCAGTTGGTATCTGGTCATGGAGACAACGATGCAAGCCTTGAAATGGACACCTGCGCTGTGGCTGGGGTTCGAGCCCATGGACGGGATGAACCGGGAATTCATGGAACTGCTGGGCCGCGCGCAGGCCGCGTCCGACGACGACCTGGTCGACGCCTGGCAGGCGCTGGTGCAGCACACGGCAACGCATTTCGGCACGGAAGACACCTGGATGCGCAGCGAGGCCTTTGCCACCACCGAACAGCACACCCTGGAGCACCGGGTGGTGCTCAACCTGTTGCGCGAGGGGCTGGGAAAGGCGCAGCGCGGTGACCTTGCACCGGTGCGGCAGATGGCGGCCGAGCTGGGGGCTTGGTTCAGCCGGCATTCGCAGTCACTGGACGCCGCGCTGGCCCTGCACATGCGCCGCATCACGACACCCGTCGCGACAGCGGCCTGACCTGGCGGTTGGTGGTTCAATCAACAACCACAGAGGAGACCGCCATGGCCGATGCCACGCCCGCCAACGACAGCCCGACCGAGCCGCCACGCCCGCCGTCGGTGTTCGACCTGAAGATCACCACGCTGCGCGCAAGCGATCCGCTGCGCTGGTTGCGCCTGGGTTGGGCAGACTTCGCGCGCTGCCCGCGCATCGGACTCTTCTACGGCCTGTGTTTTTTCCTCATGGGCCACGCCTTGCTGGCCATGTTTCGCGCCGCGCCGGCCTATGTGCTGGCGCTGAGCGCAGGCTTCCTGCTGATGGGGCCATTCCTCTGTCTGGGTCTGTATGAGGCCAGCCGCTCGCTGCAGGTTGGCCAGCGGCCGTCGCTGCGCGCCTCGCTGCTCGCGTGGCGGCCCACCCAAGGCACCATGGCCATCTTTGCGGGCGTGCTGCTGATCCTGGAGATGCTGTGGGGCCGCGCCTCGCTCGTGGTGTTTGCGGTGACCTTCAACACCATGCCCTCCACCGCGAACTTGCTGACCCAGCTGTTCAATCCCGACAACCTGTCGTTCCTCATCACCTACTCGGTGGTGGGTGGTGTCTTTGCCGGTCTGATCTTCGTCACCAGCGTGATCTCCATTCCCATGATCCTGGACCGGCGCGTGGACGCGATCTCGGCGGGTCTGACCAGCATCCGCGCCTGCCTGCAGAACCCGGGCGTCATGCTGCTGTGGGGCGCATGCATCACGCTGCTGGTGGGCCTGGCGATGCTGCCGTATTTTGTGGGTCTGTTGGTCGCGGGACCGGTGGTGGGCCACGCCACGTGGCACGCCTACCGGGGCACGGTGAGCGGCCCGTCCTGAAAGCCTTCAGCGGCCGGGCGGCGTGTCACCGCGCTGGCCGCCGCCGCGCCGGCCGGGGCGCTTGCCCAGCAGCGAGGGCTCGATGCTGTCTTCGAACAGCGGCCACAGTGCCTGCACGCTTTCGAGCGCAGCCTCTTCTCCCATCGACCGGCACAGGCGCTGGTGCAGTTCCACCCGCAAAAACCACAGGCTTTTCGGGTCGACGGCCACCAGCAGCCGGTGCCGCAAGCGTTCGTCTTCCCAACCGGCATCGTTGGGCATGAGGTCGATCATGGCGCGGCGGATGCGGGACAGTGCCGCTGGGTCGTGGCGCGTGGACTCGCTCATCAGGCGCTGCGCGACGGTGTCCAGGATGGTGGTGAAGATGCGCATGGATTCGGAATATGTCCCCGGCAAAGATGCCACTGGTCAAGACAACGCGTCAAAAAGGCGTGTATTCCGCCCTACCCCCCCGGGTTTGTAACACGCCGCGGGAACTTTCCTCAGCAATTCACGTCCACGACCAGCCGACCGCGCACCCGACCGGCCAGGATGTCGCTGGCCGAGGCGATGGCTTCGGCCAGTCCGATCTCGGTGGTGATGGCGGCGAGCCGTGTGCGGTTCAGGGTTTTCGCCAATGTTTCCCAGGCGGCTTCGCGCCGGGCCATCGGGGCCATCACGCTGTCGACGCCGTACAGCGTGACGCCGCGCAGGATGAAGGGCGCCACGCTGGCGGGCAGGTCCATGCCCTGGGCCAGGCCACAGGCGGCCACGGCGCCGCCGTAGCGCGTGCTCGCGCAGGCGTTGGCCAGGGTGTGGCTGCCCACCGCTTTTGCAGCGGTTTGCCAGGCGCGCTCAACTCGCTGCGGTCGATCACTGTTGCGGCCCCCAGGGACTTGAGGTAGTCCGCTTCTTGTGGGCGCCCTGTCGACGCCACCACGGTGTGACCCAGGCCTGCCAGCAGCGATATGGCCACACTGCCCACGCCGCCGTTGGCACCGGTCACCAGCACCTCGCCGCTGCCCGGGGCCACGCCAGCCTCCAGCCAGTGCCGCTGCAGCGCCATCACGCACAGCATGGCGGTGTAGCCCGCCGTGCCCACCGCCATGGCGTCACGTTCGCTCAGTGTCTCGGGCAAGGCCACCAGCCAGTCGCCCTTGACGCGTGCCATCTGCGCCAGGCCGCCCCAGTGGGTTTCACCCACGCCAAAACCGTTGAGCAGCACACGGTCACCCACTTTCCACTTCGGGTGATCACTCTGCGTGACCGAGCCTGCGAAGTCGATACCGGGCACCATGGGAAAACTGCGCACCACGGGCGACTTGCCGGTGATGGCCAGGCCGTCCTTGTAGTTCAGCGTCGAGTACGCCACGCGCACCGTCACGTCACCGCTGGCGGGCAGTTGCGCCTCGTCCAGTTCGGTGAGGTCGCAGCGGTAACCGGTCTCGGGTTTGGTGATGACGAGGGCTTTGAACATGGAGATTCCCTAAGCAGGTGTGTCGGGGGGACGGTTCGGATCGGTCTCGCGCCACAGGCGCACGGTGAGCCACCAGCCGATGAGGGAATTCGCGAGAGCAAACAGGCTGACCACCAGGCGGATACCCATCGGCGGATCGTTCAACTGCAGGAAGCCGATCATGAAACTGGAGAGCGCGTTGAACCCGAGCATGAGCCAGAACAGGCTGCGGCGCGGTTGCCAGAGGCGGTGGAAGATGTGGGCAATGGAGGGCATACCGTCATTGTGCCGGCGCTGACTTGCGAGCTTCCTGCTCCTGCAGCAAGCGCCACATCACCTTGCCGCTGCCGCTTTTGGGCAGGGCAGCCACAAACTCCACAGTACGCGGGCACTTGTAGACCGCCATGTGTTCCCTGCACCAGTCCAGGATGTCCTGCTCGGTGGTGGTGGCCCGGTGCGACTCGCGCAGCACCACCACGGCCTTCACGCTCTCCCCGCGGTAAGCGTCGTTGGTGGCGATCACGCAGGCTTCGGCAATGGCCGGGTGCTTGAACATCAACACCTCCACCTCGGCCGGCCAGACCTTGAAGCCGCTCGCGTTGATCATGCGTTTAAGCCGGTCGGTGATGAAGTAGTAGCCGTCTTCGTCGATGCGGCCGAGGTCGCCCGAGCGGAAGAAGCGTTTGCCGTCCATGTTGATGAACGCGGCCTCGGTGGCCTCGGGGCGTTTCCAGTAGCCGTCGAACACCTCGGGCCCGCAGATGATGATCTCGCCGGCCTCACCCTGTGGCATCTCTTCCAGCGTGATCGGGTCGACCACACGAGCTTCGGTGCTCAGGAAGGGAATGCCCAAGCACTGCTGCTTTGGGTGGTCGGGCGGATTGTTGTGCGAGGGTGCGGCGGTCTCGGTCAGGCCATAACCTTCCGAGTAGCGCAGGCCGTACTGCTCCAGCAGCCGCTGCGCCACCGCCTGGGGCATGGCCGCACCCCCGCCGCCCACCAGCACCAGACTGGAGAGGTCGTACTGGTCGAAGCGCGGGCTCGCGAGCAGGTCGATGATCATGGTGGGGATGTTGGTCCAGTGGGTCACGCGCCAGCGCGAGATGAGCTGGCCGGCAAGGTCGCGGTCCCAGCGCGGCATCACCACCATGGTCGCCCCGGCATACACAGCCGCGTGCATGCCCGCCACCATGCCGGTGATGTGGAACATGGGCACCACCAGCAGGCCCACGTTTTCCACCGTGCTGTTGGTCCACAGGCCCACGGCCACCGCGTTGTGCATCACCGTGCGGTGCGGGTGCATGCAGCCTTTGGGCAGCCCGGTGGTGCCGCTGGTGTAGGGCAACACGGCGAGGTCGTCCGGGCCCCGGTTGTGGGCGGGCACCGCGCCGGTGCAGGCCAGTGCATCGGCCCAGTCGTGCGCGGTGCCACCGGGCAGCGTGGGCACCGCGTGGCGCGCACCCAGCCAGTCGGACCAGGCTGGAGGCACCTCGGCCTGCGCACCGAAGGCATCGCTGTAGTGCGACACGATCAGGTGGCGCAGGCGAGCGGCTTCGGGAACTTCGGCGTTCGCCTTGATCAGCTCGTCAGCGAGGTCGGCCGCGGCAATGGCCACGCGCGCATCGGGGTCGGTGATGTAGTGCTGCAGCTCGTCGCTGCGGTTCATCGGGTTGACCGGCACCACCACCGCATTGGCCCGCAGGATCGCGAAGTGCGCCACCACCCACTGCGGGCAGTTCTGCATCAGCAGGATCACGCGGTCGCCGTCCTGCACGCCTTGCTCGCGCAGGTGCGCGGCCAGCCGCTCGGCTTGATCGAAGAGTTGGCCGTAGGTGAGCACCTGGTCAAAGAACACCAGCGCGGTTTTGTCCGGGTAGCGCAGCGCGCTCACCGCGAGGTTGTGCCACAGCGAAGTGGCCGGCGGCGTGATCCGGTGCGGCAGGCGCTGGGGCCAGAAGCGGTGGTGCGGCGCGGTCAAGCCCGCTTCGGCCGTGTTGCTGTTGCTCATGCGCTGGTCTCCGTTGTTCTATGGGCGAGGCACAGGATACGGGTCAGATCCTTCGAACAAAAACACAACTTGTCGCCGGAGAGACCACCAGCTCAGGCGCTGCAATGGCACGGAACCTGCGTACCCGAAGCCTCGGGTGTGTATGTGCAGCCGACACGATGTTGTCATGTTCGTTTTGCATGGCTTTCCCACGTAAACCCCGATCCCGGGCCGAAAACCCCGGGGATACATTCAGTTGCGGTCGCGGTGTGCACCCAACAGGTGCGCACTGAATGCCGACGAAATCCTTTCAAACACAACGGAGAGACCTGATGAAGACGACAACCCTGAAACTGGCGGCCCTGGGCCTGAGCGCCGCGGCCACCCTGGCCAGCATGCCTGCCCACGCGGGCAAGGACCTGGATGCCATCAAGAAACGAGGCGAGCTGATCTGTGGGGTCAACACCGCACTGCCCGGCTTCTCGGCGGCCGACAGCCAGGGCAAATGGAGCGGCATGGACGTGGACGTGTGCCGCTCGGTGGCAGCGGCCGTGCTCAACGACCCCAACAAGGTGCGCTATGTGCCCCTGACCGCCCAACAGCGTTTCACGGCGCTGCAATCCGGTGAGATCGACATGCTGGCGCGCAACACCACCTGGACCCTGACGCGCGACGCCTCCCTGGGCCTGACCTTCACCGGCGTGAACTTCTACGACGGCCAGGGTTTCATGGTGCCCAAGAAGCTCAATGTGAAGAGCGCCAAGCAGCTCAAGGGCGCCACGGTGTGCGTGCAGTCCGGCACCACCACCGAGCTCAACCTCACCGACTACTCGCGCGCCAACAAGCTCAACATCAAACCCGTGGTGTTCGAGAAGCTGGAAGCCGCACTGGCCGCCTACTCCGCCGGCCGCTGCCAGGCCTACACCACCGACGCCTCCGGCCTGGCCTCCAGCCGCGCCAAGGACATGGCCAAGCCCGACGACCACGTGATCCTGCCCGAGCTGATCTCCAAGGAACCCCTCGGCCAGTGGGCTGCGATCGTGCGGTGGGTGGGCTTTGCCCTGCTGGAAGCCGAAGAGTACGAAGTGACCCAGGCGAATGTCGACCAGATGAAGGCCAGCAGCACCAACCCGGGCGTGATGCGCCTGCTGGGTGCGGGCACCGAAGACACCGGAAAGCTGCTGGGCCTGGACAAGGAGTGGGCCTACCGTGCCATCAAGGCCACCGGCAACTACGGTGAAATCTTCGAGCGCCATGTGGGTCCGAAGACCGCCATCGGTCTGCCGCGCGGCGTCAACAACCTGTGGAGCAAGGGTGGCGTGATGTACGCCCCGCCTGTTCGCTGATGCAAAGAGCCGCCGCGCAATGCGGCGGCATGACAGTCGAGAGCACCAGAGCGAAAGCCTGGTGCTTCTTTACACCCACTTGCGGGTTCACATACATCCGAGGCTGTCTTGAAATCCCTTCCTCCCCCTGTTCCGAAGCGCCAGTGGTCGCTCAACAGCCGGGCCACGCGTGGCCTGCTGTTCCAGTTCGTCGCACTGGTCCTCATCGCGCTGGGCATCTGGTTTCTCGCTCACAACACGCAGCGCAACATGGCAGCGCGCGGCATCCAGAGCGGCTTTGATTTCCTCGGCGCCAGTGCCGGCTTCGACATCGGCGAAACCGTCATCGCCTACGACCCCAGCGAAAGCTATGGCAAAGCCATCTGGGTCGGGGTGCTCAACACCTTGAAGGTCGCGGCCCTGGGCATCGTGTTCACCACCATCCTCGGTGTGCTGCTCGGCGTGGGCCGCTTCTCCCGCAACGGCCTGGTGCGCGGTATCTGCTACGGCTACGTCGAGCTCTTCCGCAACGTCCCGATCCTGCTGCAACTGCTGATGTGGTACCTCGTTTTCATCGAGATCCTGCCGCCGTCCAACGAGGCCTGGAATGTCGCCGACCTGTTCTTCCTGAGCAAAGGCGGATTCTCTTTTCCCTACCCGACTGCGGGCCTGGGTGCCGTGGTGGCCGGAGCCGCCGTCGGCATGGTGGCGGGCTGGGGGTGGCTGCAATGGGTGCAGAAGCGGTTTGAAGCGACCGGGCGCGACGGCGACCGGCTCTGGACGCCGATCGCGTTGATCGCTGCATTTGCCGTGATCGGCTGGGTCGTCTCGGGCATGCCGAGCGAGTGGAACGTGCCCGAACAACTGGTGTTCATGGTCGACGGTGGTGTGGCCGCCACGCCGGAATTCATGACCATCCTGGTCGGGCTGGTGATGTACACGTCCGCCTTCGTGGCCGAGGTGGTGCGCAGCGGCATCCAGTCGGTCAGCCGGGGGCAGGACGAAGCGGCTGCCGCGCTGGGCCTGAATCCGCGCCAGAAAATGAAGCTCGTGGTGCTGCCACAGGCCATGCGGGTGATCGTGCCGCCCCTGACCAACCAGTACCTGAACCTCACCAAGAACTCGTCGCTGGCGGTGGCCATCGGGTATCCCGACGTGGTGTCCATCGCCAACACCACCATCAACCAGAGTGGCCGCGCGGTGGAATGCATCGCCATCATCATGCTGGTCTATCTCACCACCTCGCTCAGCACTTCGCTGCTGATGAACTGGTACAACCAGCGCGTGGCGATCAAGGAGCGATGAACATGTCCGACACGTTCACACCCATCGCCCCCCGGCCCTCCCCGGTCAAAACTTCGGGCCTCATCCCCTGGATGCGGCGCAACCTCTTTGCCGACGTGCGCAGCACCGTGGTCACGGTGTTTGTGCTGGGCCTGCTGGCCTGGGTGCTGCCGGGCTTCATCCGCTGGTTCTTCATCGACGCCGTGGTGCGCGCCGATGCCGACGCCTGCCAGGCCGCGCGCGGCATCGGCGCCTGCTGGGGCGTGGTGACCGAGAAGTACCGCATCATCCTGTTTGGCCGCTATCCGTTCGACGAACAGTGGCGTCCGCTGGTGGCCACTTCGCTCATGATGGGCGGCCTCGTTTTGAGTTGCGTGCGCTTCTTCTGGAAGCCTTGGCTGGCCATCATGTGGGTCGTCATCCTGGCGCTGTTCTTCACCCTCATGGGCGGCGGCGTGTTCGGCCTGTCCGATGTGCGCACCGACCTCTGGGGCGGCCTGCCGCTCACCGTGATGCTGGCGACGTTGTCCATCTTCTTCGCCTTCCCGCTGGCGGTGGTGGTGGCGCTGGGACGGCGCGGGCGGCTGCCCGCCATCCGCACCGCCTGCATCGTCTACATCGAGCTCATCCGCGGTGTGCCGCTGATCTCGGTGCTGTTCATGGCCTCGTTCATGTTCCCGCTGTTCATGCCTCAAGGGGTGACGCTGGACGTGCTGGTGCGCGTGATCGCCGGCATCACCCTGTTTGCCGCGGCCTACATGGCCGAGATCATCCGCGGCGGCTTGCAGGCGATCCCCAAAGGGCAGCTGGAGGCGGCCGACACGCTGGGCCTGACCTACTGGCAGACGCAACGCAAGATCGTGCTGCCGCAGGCGCTGGCCATGGTGGTGCCCAGCATCATGAACACCTTCATCTCGCTGTTCAAGGACACCTCGCTGGTCACCATCGTCTCGCTCTACGAACTCACCGGTGCCCTGGCACTGGCGCTGAACGCCGACGTGAACTGGCGCCCGTTCAAGCTCGAGGCCTACCTGTTCATCACCCTCATCTACTTCATCGTCTGCTTCGCCATGTCCCGCTACAGCCTGTGGGTCGAGAAACAACTCTCCGCCAGCAAGGCGCGCTGAAAGAACAACATGACAGAACCCATCATCCGTTTCGACAAAGTCAACAAGTGGTACGGCAATGATTTCCACGTGCTGCGCGACATCGACCTCGACGTGGCCAAGGGCGAGCGCATCGTGGTGTGCGGGCCGTCCGGCTCGGGCAAGTCCACGCTGATCCGCTGCATCAACCGGCTCGAAGAACACCAGCAGGGCCATCTGTTCGTTGACGGCATCGAGCTCACCGACGACATCAAGGCGATCGACCAGGTGCGCAAGAATGTGGGCATGGTGTTCCAGCAGTTCAACCTTTTTCCGCACCTCACCGTGCTGGAGAACCTCACGCTCTCGCCCATGTGGGTGGGCAAGATGCCGAAGAAAGAGGCCGAGGAAAGGGCCATGGTGCAGCTGGAGCGCGTGCGCATTGCCGAGCAGGCCGGCAAGTACCCCTTGCAACTCTCTGGCGGCCAGCAGCAACGCGTGGCGATTGCGCGCGCGCTGTGCCTCACGCCCAAGATCATGCTGTTCGACGAGCCCACTTCGGCGCTCGACCCGGAGATGATCAAGGAGGTGCTCGACGTGATGGTGGAACTCGCCAACCTGGGCATCACCATGATCTGCGTGACGCACGAAATGGGTTTTGCCAAGGCCGTGGCCGACCGCGTGATCTTCATGGACCAGGGTCAGATCGTGGAGCAGAACACGCCCACCGAATT